>Ga0114994_10000047_pt1 | contig 59486 bp, 75 predicted proteins | sample ArcticOcean_MG_C_9_FD_87043 | JGI IMG/M metagenome (GOLD analysis project Ga0114994, IMG submission 87043) | Marine microbial communities from western Arctic Ocean - ArcticOcean_MG_CB2_152 | ecosystem: Environmental > Aquatic > Marine > Oceanic | place: Arctic Ocean: Canada Basin | collected...
CACAGAGAGAGAGAGAGTACACTTACTCATATACATATTTGTCACCGCACCCGTATTCCATTTGGACACGTCCTGATTGAACGCAGATGCGAACATAAACACTGCAAGAGAGGTTGCCACAAAAAAACAACCCACCACAAACAACAAAAAAGAGTACCGTTTCAACAACACAACAACAACAATAACAAAACGTGTGAGAATTGTGATCCGATGAAACTCGAGTCAGCGTATATTCAAAAGACACAACAACGGAGGGCGTGGCCACAAAGAGGGAGAGAGAGTACACTTACTGCGAGACATATCTGTCACCGCCCCCGTATTCCATTTGGACACGTCCTTATTGAACGCAGATGCGAATTCAAACACTGCAAGAGAGAGAGCAACAAAGAAAGAGAGCAAGTTCAACAATGTGAGAATTGTGATCAGATAAAACTCGAGTTGTCGTAATAAAACCAAACAACGAAAAGCGTATATCCACAAGAGGGAGAGAGAGTACACTTACTTTGCTCCATATTTGTCACCGCCCCCGTATTCCAGTTGGACACGTCTGAATTGAACGCAGATGCGCCATCAAACACTGCAAGAGAGAGAGCAACAAAAAAAAGACGTGACCAACCCACCACAAACAACAAAAAGGGTGTCCAAAATAACAAAACGTGTGAGAATTGTGATCTGATGAAACTTGAGTCGTCGATATTCAAAATACACAGTGGAACGCTTGGCCACAGAGAGGGGGAGAGAGAGTGCACTTACTTTCTTGCATACTTCTCACCGCAGACACATCCCAATCACCGATCACACCGTACGGATTGACAGTACCTGGTACGATCTCAGCGGCAAAAATTGGGCAGGATCCATCCGCTGTTTGACTCAAACAAATCCCAACAGCCGCCTTCAAAGCAGCTCTATCCGCGGGGGCAAACACCGCTTGTGTTCCGATGAGCATGGTACAAAAAAGTGAAAGTTTCAAAAAAAGAGTCATTTCTCAACAATGTCTTCCTTATATACGTGTTTGTAGTTCGTCCACCAGTTGATGGATGTGCTTTTGTCAAATAAAGAGTTAATAGGCTCATTGCCATTAGGCGTGGCATTTTTGGTTGGACTTGTATGCTTTTATTTTGTTGACGAAATGGTAAACACAGCATAATACAATACCTTTTAGTTTATATTTATATATGATAAATAAATTTATCTACTCGCATAATCATTATGCCAAGCGTCTTCATCGTCTTCACGTTGATGTTTCCATCTTTGATAAAGTTCATCTCTGCGGGCCTTGCCGATGACTTTGAACACTTCTTTGGCCCATGGGCGTTTCCAATCGTCCGTTGAAAAGGAACCAATACGATGATGGTCCCATTTTTGCCCTGAGCCGAGGACAGCCAATTCTATAAACTCAATCCGTTGTTTTTTTGAGGCAAATTCCATGGCACTTGACGACCGCGATACGGCTTCTTTGACTATTTCATCCGTTCTTTTCTTTTTTGGAACGTATTTCAGTACATATCCATCGTTCATCACCGCAAGTAAACACAGTTCTGGTATTTTCTGTTTTGGCGTCAAATACCGTAACAGTTTCCCGTCCAAGCTCAACGCGGCTTCCGCGTATGTCATCCGGTCATTCGTATTCAATGCGGTATATAGGTAGCGTAGATACTCGTGATGAACTCCTTTTCCAGCCGGATTAAAGTACTTCCAAAAAAGAATAGGAGCCCCCAAAGACAATATGATAACAATGACTGATTTTTTAAGGATCGCAGCGTCCATGGAATGATACAACTCTTCGGGGTCTTCTAGTTCTTGGATGCTAGTGTTTAATAGTCGAAGAACATCTTTATTGTTCAAAGCGTCTGGATAGTGTTTAAATAAATACGGTAGTGTGGAACTCACTGATTCGTCGGGATGTCTTTGTAAATACCGGAGGCCCCTCCCCTCATCTGTCAGTCTTGGATCCTTCCAATCTACAACATCTAGTGCCCATTGTGTAAAAGACATTATATACCTACAAACTGAATGTTTATAGTGTTGTTTTTCAAACTTCAAATATTTAGTCGAAATTATTTAGTCGATATAAAAAACAACCGTATATAAGTTTCACTTCTTTTGTTTAAATGTTTCAACAACACGTCCCTAGCACACATGTCTTTGCGGCGGTGGAACCCGGTAAAAGACACCGAGCGTCCGCCGCTGACAGTGGTATGCCATCAAAACAGTCGAAGAATCGAACGCCGACAGGCTCCCACTTGTATATGCTCCACGAGGCTCTGAATGCTGTATCTCTCGGAGCCGCTGGATCTTGGTCCCCAGGCCAGGTCCGTCATTTGGAGTCACTTCAGAATGAATTAAGATTAGCCATTCGCGACGAGGGTCTGCGCGAATTCAAAGACGATTCCAGTGACGACGACGAAGAGGTCCGGCCGCTAATTTCTGATCGGATTGGAGCGATGCGCGGCCTGCTTGGCCAGTTGTTGTCTGAATCGCCCGAACTTGCCGGGCAATTGGAGTCACTCAGACTCAAGTTGGACAAAAAGTTGCCAAGTGACTTAGGTGAAGACGTGCGTGGGTCATCGGATTTCCATGGTCCTAGCGCGCCAGAGACGAAAACATGTGAAGACGTGCGTGGGTCATCGGATTTCCATGGTCCTAGCGCGCCAGAGACGAAAACATCAGACGTTGCGGGCAATCGTACCAATAAACAACAGGTGCGCTTTGTTGGCAATACTTTTTTGGTGACGCTGCTAAAACACAAAGGAAAACACAACAAGTTGACCAAGTTATTGACAAAAAAGGGTCCCCAAGAGTTGGTTCTGGCAGGTATTGGTGCCGCAACTGCGGAATTCTGGATGCCTGGAGCAACCCACAAGAATACGGCCATCACCATATTGCGTGATAATATTACAATGGAGGTGGCTACAGGCACGCATAACCCTGAGATGTTATTGCCCGGCATGTTAATGGAAATGCGTTGGGAAGGAGATCCAACTTGGTATTTGGTATCTTATTCGCTTGCGAATGGAGGTTTATATTCTGTCTCTGTAGTGGGTCCCGAAAGAATGACAGTCCATTCTACACCTATTGGAGATTCGAATGCAAATTTACGCCCGGGCGATTCTAGAGACATTGTGGTACATTTGCGGGGCGATAACGAAGATACGCCTGGCACTCGTTCTTCCAACGTGACCATCGAGCGTTATACACCGATGGAGACGACTCTTTCTGGACAATTTCCCGAAGATGCCAGCACGGTGTATATTTTCGGCAAATGTGGTGTTATTTTGGTCTCTGACGGTTCTCTGTATGAATTTAACCGCGAATTTGACGAGTGGCGCTATCCCAAGTACGGTGTATTCGTGGAAGAGGATCGTGTCCGATTGATGACGGACGATGGGCCTAGGATTGCGGTCGTCACTGAGGTGCGTGGCGATCATAGTTACATTTGCGAGTGGACCGACCGTCGCAAAGAGGAATTTAAAAATTTCGAGGTTGACGTCTATTATGAACAAGCCGTAAAAGTCGTCGAAGACCGTCAGGTCTCTGAAGCTTCTGAAGAGGATGAATCTGAAGAAGAGGAGGATAATTATTTTGAAAAGGATGAAATTGTTTATTACCAGGGTCATAGTTACAAAGTGGAGTCGGTCCAAGAAACTGCGAATGGATATGAATATACGATTTATAATCGTCAACTGGATAAACGGACCATCCGGACCGAGCAAGAATTGCGAAACGATTGGGAGCCTGAATTTTCTGGAGGAGACGATGTTGTGTATAATAATGAAGCGGCGACCGTCGTGGGGGTTGATTACCAAACTCGTCATTATGAGATTGCGCTGGACTCTGCCCCTGACGATGCTCCTGCCTTAAAGGTGTCAGAGGGTGCGGTCAGTCGATTGTATGCGTTGGGGTACGATTCTGGGCGTGTGGTGTTCTTCAATTTTGGATATTATACCATCTCTTCTGCGCGATTAACGTATATATTGTCTTCTGAAAGTGGAGAAGAAGTTTCTGGCATTACGGAGGATGAATTGTCGAAATGGGTTTTGGTGCTTGATCCCAAGAAAAAAACCAACGACATTTGGTGCATTGTTCGTAAAATGGATAAAAAGGTCAAGGGCAAATATGTGCCTCATTATCTAGTCCGTAATGCATCGGGCAAACAGAAATGGATCCGAGCTGTTTCAAAGAACGTGAAAGAGCAAGAGGATGCCGACTCTTTTTTTGAAGATGCGATGCGTTCTGACGACGAATTGGACGAAGTTCTTGTTTTTGTCCCTGGTCAACCGGTGACCATCATTGGTGCTGGTTCCAACGATGAGCAAGCTACGGTCGTTCGGCGCATTCCGGGTGCCGAACTTGACGACGAACAATATGAAGTGACTGTGGACGGCAAACTCCGGATTGTACCGGTGGGACAACTCGCCAAGATAGAGTCAGAAAAAGTTGAAAAGATTGCCGAAGAGATTGGTGATACGGTGACGGATGTGTATGGAGCGACATGGACGATTGTAAGATTTGAGGATGGGCAAGCCATTTGGGAGGAGTTCGAAGAAGGTTCTTCGTCGTCTTCCGATTCAGAAGACCCTATGGAATCGGAAGACGACGAAGAGGAATCTGATTTCAATACAGATGAATATGTTACGTTGGACGGGTTTACAGAAGTCTATGAAGTAACGGAGGCTAAAAACAATGTGTATACGATTGTCTCCGCATGGGATGAGCACAATTCTATGCAAGGTGTTTCTGTGGATAGATTGCAAAAACACGAAAATGAGTTTGCAAAGGGTGATGAAGTTCTTTTCTCCGGAGTGGCTGCTAAAATCGCGGAAGCTCGAAAGGATGGGGTTTATGTGTTGCAATCGGGCGAGGAAGTCACCGAGGACCAGCTTGAAGAATACACTAGCGCCTTGAAAAAGGGCACTTTTGTCCGGCGGGTTGGCTCTGGCGTTGTATATAAGGTCAAATCTTTCAAGAAAGGCCAGTATACATTAATCAACTTGTCCGATAAATCTGTTTCTGGCGCGGTTCCCGAAGATGTCCTAGAACACGAGGCGCCGCTTTTTGAAAAGAACGATTACGTCCAATTGGACGGCGAACCATATCCAAGAAAGGTCAAATCATTCAAGAAAAAGGATTGGTCCTATACTTTAGAAGGCATTGACGGCAAATTCCGCGAGATGCAGTTAAAAGAGCCCACAGATCCCGAATTTGAGACTGGCGACAATGTAGTGGTCATCGCGACGGGCCAACAGGCCGTCATAAAGAAGGTTATTCGCGAGAACGGTTCTTATCTGTTGAAGAGTGGCGCAGAAGTAAAAGAAGAAGATTTGGAAGCCGCACCAGACGAAGATTAAACATAAAAATACTATTATATAAACAAACTGAAATCGTTTTGAATGTATATAGCTACTGTGGTCGGAGACCATTTTTCTGGCGGACTGCTTTATGTTCGCAGTGGTCAGGCGCTCTTCCGACAAATAGTTATGTATCGACCATCCAAGTGGACCAATATTATCTCCCACAATTGACGATCAACGACACTCCTTCTATTGAGCGATTTTGTACAAATATAGATAGTCTATACGCCAGTTCGGATATTATGATCATAGTTTCCAAAGAGGACAAGGACTATGATCCGTGGTATGCTAGAATTAGTCCGATTGCGAGGCATGCCATATGGGTATTGATCATAAATGGCTGTGTTCAGCCTAAAAGACGTATTTGGGCATTGGTGAATGATATTCGTGTATTTGAGCTGGACACTGGGACGGGCGAAAATGTTGCCGCAACGTTGGAGACGATTCGGCATTTTTTAGATCAAAGGCGTTCGGCGACGGCGTCAGTAACGTTATCTTCGATGGAATATTTGTGGGGATATGTACGCCCAGGTTATTTTGGAGGGTGTGTGTAATCTTATTCTGTGGCCATAATTTCTTCTAGTGTTATATCTGGTCCTTCTTCAATGGTATCAAAATAGGCGCCGTTATTGGTGGCAATCCGTTCTTGCAATAAGAATGGTACTTTTTCAAATTCTTCTTTGAATATTGGAAATGTGTCGGGGAGCGAGTGTATGTATGTTTGTAGAGTATGGATCGAGTGACCATATTTGGCATTGTTCCATTGTACATTCGAACGGAATATGTGTCGAAGACCGTCTGCAACCTTCAATTGTTCTGTAGATTCTGGTGTGTCCCAATAAGAGAGAGATTGCGCGGCGGCTCCCAGAGCTCTTGAAGATAATGTGGTCATGACGGCTGGGCCGCTGGAGTTTTGAATGCCAACGCCAACAAAACACAGATGTTGTAAGCATTTGGCGTAATATACCTGAGATAAATGCCAGTTTGACTTCATAATTTTGTAGTTCATTCTGGGCATTTTCCATTTCCATTTCTTTGCATATGCATGGGACTCTGCGAACCTTTTTTCTGCCAATTTAAATGATTTGTTTGCGGCTTTGAAGCCGTGATTTTCGGCTTCTTTGGTTCCGCGCCGCAAGTAAAGCCGTGCTAGAACCACCCTTGGCATGATAGCTTCGATTAACCAACAGGGCGTTTGAAATTGTTCGCTGTCGATGACCCAATTAAAAAGCGGTTGTTGTACCATTTGAGTCTCGGTCGTTATTTTTGAAAGTAGAGTGGTAAAATTATCACAATACGTTTCCAGATGTTTAATTAAAAGGTTGTTGTCCTCTTGTTGATCAAGTAATTGTTGGACCGTCATGCGTTGTCGAGTTAAACGGACACTGTTGGGAAACGAATGGTCTAAACATTTCTCGAATTCCACTGGATTACGAATATGAATGTTCATCTAAAAGGAAAACATAAACCTTTAAATATCTACTTTTTGATACAGATACAAACATACACACGACCACCACGGCCATTTTCAGATCTATATTTTCCATATATATATAACATATGTGGAAAATAATCAAGCTGTTCAATGAATGTTCAAACAATGAATAAACGGCGTCGTTTATCGGTAGTCACGACTATATTTGACCCGGTTCACCGTGAATATGAACTGGGTCCCGAAATTATTGATATTATCAACACGAAAAAGTTTCAGAGACTTCGGCGTCTAAAGCAATTGGCGACCGCCCACTGGGTCTGGCTCGGCGCCACTCATACGCGTTTTGAACACTCCATCTCTGTGGCATATTTGGCCGGGCATCTCGCGAAAAACTTACAACGAAAACAACCCGAACTCAATATCACAGAACGACAGATTGTGTTGGTTCAATTGGCAGGTCTTTTGCACGACGTTGGACATGGACCCTTTTCACATCTATTCGATGACGTCTTCCTGGCGAATAATGAATCGCCCATGGCACATCACGAACACAGATCCGTCGCCATCGTCGCTTCTCTACTCAAAGAATCCCAATTTGAATATTCGCCAGAAGAAATCACTTTTGTCCAGTCATTGATTGCGCCAGCGATCGGACAAGAAGGATTCTTCTGGGAAATTGTCGCAAATCAAGTCAATCATCTTGATGTCGATAAAATGGAATACATTAAACGAGACGCAAGAGCATGTGGACTTTCACAAGGAGGATTCGATACAGATACCATGCGCATCATCAACGCAGCAAGAGTCATCGATGGACACATATGCTACCACCACAAAGTCTATGAAGATATATACAACCTATTCCAAACGAGATATCGCCTACATACCACCGTATACAGACATCCAGCGGTTGTCGCTATACATCACATGGTTTCAGACGCGCTCAAAGCAAGCAAATTACCACTCGAAAAATCCATTAAAGACATTGAAACATTCTGCCAATACGACGATACAATACTAGACCGTCTCAGAAACACATCGGACGAATCCGATAGCCAGAAAATAATCCATAGAATCGACGAAAGGCGACTGTACAAAGTCGTACATACCGAAAAAAGAGCAAAACCATGGCAGTGTATACCCACTGCCGCCGCGCTCGTGGAAATAGAGCCAGAACTTCCGTTGGAATCGTTAATAGTCGATTGTTCGTGTGTTGGGTTTATTGGAAAGGCCGATGGACATCCCATGGACCATCTGAGATTCTATAACTCACAAAAACCGACCAAATCATTTTCAATCAAAAGACGTTCCGTGTCAACTCTATTAACAGCAAGATACTGCGAATATTGGACACGCGTCATTGTAAGAGAGTCACGACACGCCGCGCTCGCCGAAAAGGCATGGACGGCTTGGAAGTCGAGTATATAGGTCTGAAAATAAAATATAGGTAATGAATAGAGAAAAACGTAAATGTATTGTTATAGGAGATTATAATGTAGGAAAAACCTCTATTTTGAGAGCATACCGGGATAAACCAGTCGCGAATGTGATGTCTACGTTAGGCGTCGATTTTTTTACCAAGACAGTAGCGGTCAACGACCATGAAATTTACTTGACGTTATGGGATACTGCCGGCGCAGAAAGATTTCATTCATTAACACATTCCTACATGGACGGTTCTGATATAGTGATCGTCGTGTATGACCTATCCAAAAAAAACGCCAATCTGACATATTGGTTGCGAAGAGCCGAAGAAGCGCAACCGTCCGTCATCGGAGTGCTGGGCTGCAAAAATGATCTAACCACAACATTTTCCGAAAATATGCGCGATGTTTTACACCCGTGGACGAGACAATCATATAATATAGTGACTGGCGTCTGTAGTTCGCGCCAAAAAAAATCAGTGGACGATTTTTTTAAAAGATGCTTACTGGTCCTGCCCCGACACCAAACAGAAAAAAACAACCACTGGCACACTAAATCGTCCCTCACGCACGAATCACAGGAAAATAGAACATGTTGCACATAATCCAACAATTTTTAAATAATGGGGTATAAAGGACAGTAAAAAATAACAAACATGTCTGCAGCCACCTTTACAACTAAGAAAATCGCACACAATGCAACCAAAATTACCCGAAAAGAGAAACGCGTACGAAAGGAAGTCGATACTCTCCGCGAGCGCACTAAGCCGATCTTGCCGGCAACAACCTTCAAGCGCATTGTCATTCAGGAGGCCGCAAAATTCTCTGGAGACAGCCTGCGATTCAACAGAGATGCGGTTATAGCACTTCAGACCGCCGCAGAAGAGCATCTGACCAATATTTTTAGCGGAGCCGCATTTTGCGCCGAAATCGGAAAGCGTGACACTGTCACCATTGAGGACATGCGCAACTTCCAAGCTATTCGCAAACTTTAGTTCGGGGGCGACTATTTAAACCAATAACTATATTAATTATTCATGTCTATTTTAAACTGCTCTTGTAGAGTTACCATTGTAAACTGCACAGGATTTGGCGCTTCCTTTCAATTCATACCCCAACAACAACACATGCGCCTCCAACCCATAGACAACGCCCAAGTCTCCGCCGCCGTAGACACCAACGCTGAGACCGCACTGGACTGGATCAAAGAATGGTGGCATCTCATCAGCTACGGACCCACATACAAAAAATTAGACTGGCAAATACCCGCATCTTCACAAGCCACAGTACGATTTGAAGTCTCAGAACCCATGCAAGTACACGCAATATGGTCAGATCCGTCCGCATCGTGGGATAGGCACGAAAAAGGAACCTGGAACATCAACATCGCAAAAGCCATAGATGTTACCATTTATCTCAAAGCAGATGTTGGCGACTACATCAAAACGCAATCACACGGCAGGCCCGCTCAAGTCAAGTCCGTCAAACTAAAACCATACCTGGAAATAGCATGCGATGATGAAATTCCGTTCGTTATCGAAAAACAACCCGTTGCACACATGTTCTGGTCTCCACAGATTAATTTAGAACATATTGTAAACCCAAACAAAGAGTAATTTTATTTAAACACTTTCCAATAAATACCCATACCCATTACTCGGAGACCATAACCTTCAATCCACATAGGACCCCCCGTGAACGTATCTACCTCAATAGAGCCGATAGAGTCACGGCTTCCATTCGGTCGGGCATTATAGCCCGTTGTGTAGCCAATGAGGATGTTTTGGGGATTGTACACGGCCACTCCCTGAAACAATTACTTTCCCTTCTTATTTAGGCCATTTGGGTTCCAGGAATTTCCTGAAAAACTAAATATTCCTGTCGTAACGAAATATTTAATCCAACAAATATTTAATCCATAACCTAAAATCATGACCGACTACACTGACCACCACATACTCAAGTACCGAACCCCTGAATGCACACATAATTGCAAGGGACTATGCGGTTATTGTCCAGAACACGAAAAGGCACGGCGTGACAATAACGGAGGAGACTGGCTCGTCGGCCCAGAACCTAGTCGTTGGGATCGCGGAGAACAACCCACATTATATTTGTCCACTTCCTATAGCAAATATCCCAGAATTATTGGCTACGAAAATAATCTCCAATACGGGCGCGGTCACATGAAAACATCGGTGCCATACGGATTTACATTTACGCACGAGAACGCAGGGATGCTTTTACCGGCCATTGCGGGAAAAGGAAAGGTGTTTGGGCTTCAACGGGAACAACCTTATGTCTTGACAGTTGGTGGTAAATGTTGGCGTTATTAAAGATAAATTATCAGTTATTTATAATCATTAAAATTTAAGGAGTAATCCTCTCTTCAATTCTCTATCCACTTCTTCGGTCAAAATCGGACGGCTGGTTTGGAGACGCTGTTTGTAACTATTTCTACACCGACAATAGCGCGAAACCCCTACAAAAGATAGCAATACAAACACTATAAGTATCGCCGTCACTAAAACTCCGGAATCATTAACGGGAAGTTTAACATGTTCGCTTCCCCCTTCGGACGCTGACGTGCTGGCTGGACCTGCGGTATGTACCGACAAATTTGGCTGCACGTTTTTGGACACGATTGGATAACTTGGCATTGTCAAAATGCCACACTGTCCTTGGGCAATTCGAATGTATCCATCTTCGCCCCATCGTGCACCCCACGAATTCTTAATTTTATAGTAGGCAACCCCATCCGTTTTACCGTAGCCGACAGCGAGAACGCCATGATCCACTTTTTTACCACACCCAGACGTCAAAACACCAGATTTGTAGAATTGAAAGTTATGGTGGTCAGCTTCGATGGCCACGGACACGGGTTGTAAACCAATGGCTGACATCAATGCGCTGTCAGTGCTTTTTACATCTATAAGGCCCTCCACTTTGGAGCCTTTCAATGGCGTACACGTGTCCGAGGCACACGTGTCCCCATGGACGCCCGTATTTCCCGAAACATACGGATATTCTTCTAGCGAACAGAGACCGGATGTTTTCCTTTTGTCCCATTGGAAAGCATTGTCCATTGAACCGCCATTGCAACCAAGTCCTTCCGAATCACAATCTATTATCTCTTGCATCGATAAATCTCGCAATGCCCATCCATTGATTTTCATTGCACCTTCTATAGCACCGACCGCTGAAAAAGTCCAACAACTACCACATTTACCTTGATCCTTCACTGACGTCACTGCGCCATTATGGACCCAATCCACTCCATCCGTCAAAGGGACGACGTTCTCATTAGAAGACTTTAGCACATTTAAAGGGTTCTTAACCGGCGGCACATTTTTTCCTGTGTATGTATTTTTCCATTCGCTAGCATTCAAATGTGCAAATTGATTGAAACCTTTTTTAAAAGTCTGGCTCTCGTCTTGATTGTGCTTGTTTATATGTTTGCAATTTTTTACAAATATAGGCAACCGGCGTTTGCGTTCGGGCTTTGAAAAGTTATATCCGTACGTCTTCATCCATTGGTCGAATTTTACTGTATTACATGTCAGTGGCATTTTTTTTATCTCGGACAAGCCTCTTAAATATAAAGTTTTAGTAAACGATTAGATATTTAGTCATGATATTTCTTCTTTTACTGAACCATCTACTTAACGCCGACGCCAAGTCATACAGGGCGTACGCAACAGACGATGCTTACCACTTCAATGTGAATGGATACGGGCTAAGAGCACAACTGTACAACGGAAATCGTCTGGGAATACGCGGACCTAGGTTTTCGAGGATATGGGATCTTCCATTGGATGCAAATACAAAACTAGCAAAAACCTTTCGAAAAGGACCGGTTTTCCAGGTATTTGTACCAAGAATTAAACCTCCCAAACTAGAAGGGGGCGAAGTGCCACGGGGCACTACCGTACATTTGGCAGCAGACCACGTTTGCGCTACATTTGACGGTTCCGAGCCTGTTTGCGGAGACCCGTGCGAACATGGGACACTTCTCAAAGATTTTGTTGTTTCAGAAGATGAAGTCATCCTCAAAATAAAAACATGTCAAACGAGTCATGAACCCGAAACAGTTATTTTCCACGCATTTGATGCAGACATTACCACTATCGAAGAGGGTTACGAATATCCACCCGAAGTGATTGGAGAACACGGTTGGTTCGATAGACATGGGAACGAAAGACCTTATTAGCTCATCAATTTTGGATTTTGTTTTTAATGGCATAATATAATATTTAGGCAATGTGCCGACGGTTGTATTATGTGGAACTCTCTGTATTGTTTATTTGCTCATTGTTTATTTGCATCCATAGATACGTTCCCTGAAATTATATCAAATGCAAGTTTGCAAGGTCATAAACATATCATATTGTCGGAGATGTCTGCGCCCGATCTTGCGTGGCCAGATATAAAAACATATTATGTCAAAGAACCCGAACTTCTGAGTTACTTGGGCATTGCACCAAAAGCCTCAGTCCTTGTGGATGTCCAACATAATTTACATGCAACAAATACATTTCGTGCGTATGACATTCCCACTTCATTTCAATGGAATGGTTCAAAAACATGGAAGAAATGGCCACCGAAAAATTTAAAACATCCAGATGCCATCAATACGAAACTGGGCCTGCAGTATACAGACCAACTAATATCGGAAGATATACAGTTGACCATTGTCTTTAAAAATGAAACAAAAGCGTACAGACTTGTAAAGGCGCTGGACGCCGTGCGGAAAAAAATTCCAGATATTAAATACAGATGTTTTAATCTGCTTTACGCGTCCACCGACCTGTACGTCGGGCAGTTGCCAGCCATAGTAATAAGTAGTGCCGCCATTAAAAAGCGGTATACCTTTTTTAGAGACCATCCGACACGAAAAAATATCATAGGATATATCGAAGCAAATGCAAATGCATACCAACACTGGTTGAAAGTATATAAATCTGAATTATAATCGTTAATCTCCATGTTTATCTTCATTTTATTATTTCAATTATTGGTAGTAAACTCTTTAACCACTTTACAATTAATACAAAGCAATATTTACGACCATAACCATCTCGAATCGGCCGCCGAAATCTGTCAAGTTATATTGGCACGGCTTTCTCATCGCGGCATTTTTATACATTCGAATGAAGATTGTGTACATACACAAATAGAAAGCGAATTTGGTTCTACAATTGAAGAACTTTATAGAAACTACGAGCGCATTGGACCACAGTTCTTGAAAAAAGCGCAGGCGACAGCCGCAGGACAGCGCGCCCAAGTAGGAGACTTTTGTAAATGGCAACTACTGTTCAAACACGGTTTAGAGGAATGGACACGGGAAAATGTGCCAGATTTACCCATAAACGAATGCTATGACAAACAGATTTTTCATAATACGCGAAACAACTGCACTGTGATCGATACAAGCACGTTTCCTTGGTTCGGGTCATTCGCCTTGGAACCGTTCGATTTCTGCATACAAAACTTAGAAGAACTCTCCGACAAAAGGCTGCGGGTCAGAGATGTAAAAGAACAACAAAGAACATTGCCCATCATTCTAGACATGGAAATATCCAATGTGTGGCACAAACAAATGCCATACAAATTACTAGACATGCACCATAAAATACACAAACTAAGACATCCTTAATTTATATCGACCAAAAGTTTCTCACGAGCGGCGTTTGCGCTTTCAATAGCACTTTCCGCTGATAAACGAGCGTCATCCGCATCCTTAAGACTATTTTGGTAGACACCATTCATATTGTAATTGCGAGTCATCATTTCAAGATGCTTATGACGGGCGATGTCCAATAAAACACGCTTACATTCGTCAAAATCTTGCTTCACGTGATGTGACCAAAGTTCTATCCTCGTCGCCATCAGATTATCGTCAGAAGAATACGCATCCATCAGAGTCACAGGCATGCCATTTTCAGCACATTTTTTTAACGCATGAATATGATGAGTAGCTTTAAGTTTTGTGTCGCGCAAGGCAGACATCAAAGCATGGCGATTGTAAAATAAATCATTCTCCTTTTCTTCCACAGTCTCCATTCGCGTATACGCTTCGATGTACGACAATACATACCCAGATAACAACGTTGTAGCTTTCCATTTAAAATTAGTCAATAAACAATCCTGAACATGGTCCTCCAATTCATATTGATCCCATTTGACGATCTCCACTGGCAAACAGCGTGACACATCAACAGAAGCATGACCACAATAAATAACAAACGACAATATACAGTAAATAAATAACATCAATAAAACTAAAACGTATTATATATATATACATTTTATAAAACATCTATGATTTGGTGGACTATATTCATCCTATTTAGCCAAGCGCTGGCAGACAGAGAACTATACATTAAACAATGCCTCGATGGTGCAAACCCGTATAACAGCTTTGCAGACCCAGAAAAATTACTAAAAAAAGTAGACCAATGTCTGGCCAGTGCATACATATCCTTTCCAGACGAGGACCGCGCTAGTTTTAAAGAACAAATACAAAAATGCATACACAATATACGGGAAACAGACAGATCAAAACCAGAGTTCAGACTTCTTGAACGACAAGTCGCGCAATTAACCTCCAATTCTGGAGACTCCATAGTAGAAACTCAGCATGTCATGTCGCAGCTAGCCGTCTGTACAGAAAACCTCAAAATTATTGCAAATGCAGATGTTTATGAAGAAGCGAGATTCGAAGAACTTACCGGCCAATTTGAAAAACTTTTACAGGATGCGAATACGTGTATCGAAGGCGGCGTTGCACAAATACAAGACCAAATCAAAGTCGTAGACGAACGTTTGGTGAATTATGAACAAAAATACGAACAGTGGAAAACTATCACCAAAAACAGACAGGAAGCCACTGAAAATTGCCACAAAGAATTAGATGACATGATCAAACAAATTCATCGCCATATTCTGAGCGAATTACATTCTTAAACATCAAGACTTTATTTTCGTAATTGGTACGAGCCAATTCGCGAGCCTCCAATGCCGATAAACGCTCTTGCTCTAATGTTTTTATTTGGCGCAGACGTTCCAGATGACGATCCAACTCCCCCTTTTGCAGGGTGACCGCCTTCGAAGTTTCCAGACATGACGACGTATATTTACGAATACTATACATTGTATGGTCTATTGTACTCGGAAAACGAATGCCCGCCAAAGACGCCTTGGAAATCGTAGAACGAATTCCAAAATAAGAACGAAGCAATTCGCGCTGCATTCCTTTGAATTCACGCAACACATCAAGGTTTTCCATTTCGTTTTTACTTTCAAATCGGCTATATTCGACCTCGGCGTCTAAAAATTTTTGCATGCTCGGGCCCAATTCCGATGAAATACGAACCAAAGGTATCGGCTGCGGTCCGCCGGCACTATTAAGACATTCATATATTGTACGAATGTTTTTATCCACATTCGCCCTTGGTATTATATGGGCATCTATGCAATGTTCGATAGGGGGGCCATTATGACCACTAACCAGTACAATCGCATTTAAAAATATAGACCACATTTACACCCAACAAATGCCCATTAAGTAGTCGATATATAATGCAAAGAAACACTATAAATATTTGTTATATTCGATGACATGTCAAACGCATGTTTCTCCTCAGACAATCCGCCGGGTACCGACTGTCAAGATCCCAATAGAGGTCAATTCGCAATACCCATTGGAGGCCCATGGGTCGATATAGGCACCTTCAAACACATATTTAAAGTCACATACTTTAAATATGCGGCCAAAATATCTTACCAAGTCGTCTACGACAATATAGGTGAAAAGGGACCCGTATGGAAATGCAATTGTCCAGATTTTCAGTTCAATGATAGATTCGAAAACCATACATGTTGCAAACATATTCAAGCCGTCATTGATCAAAACATTGGGACGGACAGAGATGGAGGAAATTATGAACTTTTTTTAGTTGAGCATATAGAGTCATTTTAAAAGTTTTAGTCCGGCCATTTTTATTTTAATTTTTTAATTGTTGATTTTTTTTATTTTAAAGATTTAGTCTCAAAGTTTTAGAGAAATCGTGTCCAGATATTTGGCAACATGTTTACTTCTGACCAAATGTTCGCGCAATTCTTGCACCGAAGTCAATAGCTTTTGAATCTCTTCATTGATGCAATGAACCTGGAGTTTGAGAAGACGTGAGTGTAATCGTTCAACATACATATTCCTTTTGTTTCTCTGCTCCTGCGTTTCATTAGGCATTTTTTTAATATGTTGCAGTTGTTTTGTGCAAAGTGCAATTAGTTTTAACGTTTGTTGTAAATATCGTTCAAGGTTGGCCGAGCTATTCTGATTGAACACCGACATTCTTTATTTGGAGCAAGCTTTTATACTGTCTTAAATATTTTAAAAACAAAATATTTTAATTTTTTTATTGTTGATTTTAAAAACAAAATATTTTAAAGATTTAGTCTATACAGGCATCATCATTTGATTCATATCTTTCTCGACTGTTTCAATGGCATATTTGGCGGCCAGAAACAGGGATAGTGTGGCGGCATGTTTCGCTTCTGATCTTAGAAATGATCTGCGAATGGGTTTTCCTGTATGGGGACAATACATGTTGTGTAATGTCCTTGGCGCTTGAAATTCCATATAATTTGCCCACCATTGGTTAGCTTGCTCGCGTTTCATTCGGTTGGCCAGAGTTATGATCCACAGAAATCCTACGAAAGGCCATATGATATCTGTATGCATGTCGTCGCGTCCTCTGATTTTGGCCCTAAATGTTGTAGACAAACTGATCGGTCCTTCCGTTCTTAATGGTATGAATATTGTGTTAAGTTCTTGATTGAATGACATGAGGAATGCCGGCGGGACTATGTTCCAATATACGGCCAGTATTCTGGGCAAAACTTCTTGTGTTCTGTACAATTCGGGTTGCCATTTCTGTACAAATTTTTTGTGCATTTTGATGCACTTGTCTTTCATTCTACTGTCGTTATGTATGAGAGCAATGAGCTCCATGGAATGTATTGTTTTGGTCATGAGTACATTTGTGAGGAGTAGATGTCCTTGATGTGCGCGCGTCGTTTCCCACGAGGAATCTATTGGTTCGTAAAAAGTATCTTCTGCGATATGTTTTTCCAGCCATTTGAAGGCTCTTTGTGTGGGTAGATACAGTTCTCGAATGGATCCCGGGTCTGCTTCGTGTAATAGCCAGACCAATATTATGAAATACATATTTGAATCGACGACTGGCGTGTCTTTGATTTCGGATCTGTAATGTGGCATTTCTCCTTGCCACCAATGGGCTGTGTATTTGGCGGGTACTTGGCCTTTTCGGTTCATATCCTCGGTCAATCGTTTTACAAATTGTCGAAGTTCTTGTGTGATTTTTTTTCTATATGCAAAGCCTAAAAAGACAAAGAATGATTCTCTGGTATCTATACAGTCCCGTCCGTCGCCGGACCACCATCCTCCGCGCCTTGCTCTCGAACTTGTAAGTTGACCTTCGATACTGGACTTGTAATGTGTTTGATGTTTGAATATACATGGCGCGCTCCATACAACGAGTCTTAGAACGAGGATTGGTAGAATACTCATACATTCAAAACAGTTCATACTCTATATTTAAGCACAGTCTGTTTATATAGGATGAGTTCTTCATTGTTCTTTGGATTAATTCTTAGTTTTCATTCTCTTTTATTTGTTTATGGCCGGCTACTTGTTGGTGAGTATGTTCCACAGCGAGATTCAGCTGGAAATCTGTTGTCGAAGCAGTGTCATGGTTCCACTGGATTTTGTTGGTGTATAGGTCCGTCGTATGAACAGTTGGGGGCCGCGGTGGGTCCTGGCGTGCCTTTGATCTGTCATTGAACCCATCTAGCGCCACAGTTTAGGCAATGGCAGAAGCATGTCATCGGTTCATCCGCGCCTCTGGTTTGTTTTTGATAATAATCGACTTTTCTTTGTTTGCATTTGCCGCATACCAGTATTGATTCTGTGATTTCTTTTGTATCTTCGTAGGTTGGGTATACTTCGTGCAGCCATTGGTCTCGTTGTTTGGCATATTCCGTGCCAACGAGCCATAGGTCTGGCGATTGTAAAAGTTGTTCGATTGAGAAATGTTCTGTGGCGGATGGATTAATTTTAAAATGTGTTGCAAATGTTCTGACTTGTTGTGGAGATCTTGTCGTCAACTGTTTGGAGTATTTGGGCGGTATTTGAGTACATGTCTTCAAATAGTTGACGACCATGGAACGGGTTGTTTTGTTGGATTGCATCTGGTAACTTTAACGTTATTTATATATTCTATTTTGTATCTAAAAATCACATCCTCGTTATACAAGAGAGAATGCAGCAATGGTCACTGGGAACACACAGTCAAAAATCATTCTATACATTTCAATCTGGCAAAATGTTTTGAAATGTCGTATGTACATGAAATCTATAGTTAGTGTGAGTATATACACATAGCAAACGATGGCAGCGACTATGGGCCCACCGAAGGTTATAACTGAGATGTCCCACGATTGTACTGTCAATAGACAGGTTATGATATATGTTTTGATGATGCAGTGTACAATAAATGGAGTGTCGGCAATTCTTCCCTCTTTTTTCTGATATTGGTAATAGTTTAACGATTCCAAACACAGGCGATTGTCGTTTGAAATGTATTTGTCTATGACTGCGACGCCGTCCTGGTTTCTATTTTCAGAGAGTGCCGATTGCCATTCGGAGATCATGGCCAACAATGGCACGACCGCCATAAATATGGGCGAATTTACATCGAGCACGATTGCAATGATCCATATGTAGAATATAAATGAAAAAATGTCCATGATGTTTCTGATAGTATTGAATCCGCGCACGTACATGATATTGACGTCGCACCAGAATCGTTTCTCGGACGAACCCCACCCCCCGGATAACAGATTTGCATACATGAAGATATACAGAAATGCCTTTACAAAGAGTTGTCCAATACACAGCCAGGATAACCAAGACCAGTTCGAACGTGCGCCGCCAATCCCTAACAAACAAACGGATTCGACCAATAGGATGGTCACTGCAGATTTAATAAAACTTACCAGCGTTAGCGGTGACTCGGATGTTCTGAATTTGGCCGCGCAGAACGTCAACGGTAAACGCCTGACTTCCGGATCAGATACAAATGACTTTTTTTCTTCTGGGTCTTCTGCCATTTAAAACTTCACCAACTCATATTTATAGTTATTCTAGTTATTTTCTAGACCGTCGCTGAAAGGTAATGATACAACGAATTTGGCGTCGTTGTTGCTGGATTTAAATCTGGCACGAATCCAATCCTTTGGTAAACCATCACCACAAATTCAGAACAAAAATACGATTCGCGTCTTTCGGGGTCATGCGGCGCGGACCAAGAAGGCAAAACAGAACAAATGGCGCCGGAATTATTATATTTTTTTCCCAGCTCTTCGATGGAAAACTTCAAAGTACCGTTGTAATGTTCTTCCGTTATTTCAGGGCCATTTACGAGAACAGCCGTTCTATCTCCCTCTTGTGGTATTTTAAACCATGAATCATGCGCCGTTTTCGTCAATACCCGGACAGACATCGGATGTCCCCATAACAATGAAAATGACAATACGATATTATCGCGTGTCTGTGCCGCTTTTCTAAATTCAGTCGTAAAAAAATTTATTTCGATTTCCGTAATAATACGTTGACAATCTTCTGGAGCGTACTCTCCTTGTTGTGCTGCTTGGTATATCGTTTTGACAGCACCCATGATATCATGAGGGGTTGTATGGACCACCAATTCACAATGGCAGAAATCACCCGACGTAAACCAACTCACAAAACGATTGAACGCGCCCCCAAAATATTCCAACGGACGATAAAAACTTACTGACAATGACATCTTTTATTTCACCACTGTGCATATAAATACTCCCCGACACTAAGATAAATGGGGAACTTATGCTGGCCCAAAAACACCAACCAAGTTGTAGAATGCATCCAACAAATGCAACAAGTGGAAAATACACTTGCTCTTATAATCGATAAATACGAAGTACAAATAGCCCAACAACAATTGCAAGCAAGACGAAAACTTAACAGAAAACACGACTGCATTCGACACGTCAAAATCATTCACATTATTCGACATCATAAAAAAAAATTAGAAAATAGACTCGCAGCTTGTCTCAATAAACGATACCATCTTGAATCCCTCAACGTCACAAAAATGCACATAGATGCCGTCAAAACCACGTCAAGAACATTCCAACACTTTCTAAAGCAAAATGACATACAAAAAGTAGAAGAATTGACCGAAACATTGACAGAAATGATCGACGATGCCTGCGAAATCAATGAAACTCTTCAGGCGAATAATAGCCATTTCACCGTAGATGACAGCGAAATTGAAGAGGAATACAACCAACTCTGTTCAGGAATACAATTGCCAGAAGCTCCAACGCAATTGCCGTGGCCAGCCCTTCAGATGGTATCCTTGGACTCGGACGAAGAAACAGAAACCACTCCCGTTCTCGTCGCCGCCGAGATTTAAAATCTTTGCCAGGCAGCTCTTCCAGCATATCTTTGACGATTTTTAGCTGTCATGAACGCTCCCACATTCATGACGGTAACGTACTGTGCATAAGTAGCGTCCAACAACGAATGGGAATAACAAGCAATATGTTTACACTGCTTACCCTTCAAATATTCGATTCCAGATTGACCGCCACACGTATAACATCTCCATTTTCCAGCAGTGAACGCAACATAACCAGGGGAACCAGTCATTTCTACGCGCATTCTCAGGACTCTTCCCACCAAAGGCAGCGGTTGGCCAATCGGCATGACAATCATTTGGTCATATTCTGATGGAGCGATCTGAGTCATATGAGCGTTTATAAAGGGCGTTGGTGCCCTTATCAGAGTTGCAGCGCCTTGACAATGCTTGCACATCGTTCTTGTAGACATCCTTCTATGAATAAAATCTGGACATGTGCAATGCCATTGCGGTTGATTATCTTGGAGCCAGTACCGAACAAGATACTGGGGCGCGGCCGCGCTTTTAAAGAATTCCGTCTCAAAGTAACTATCGTCTCTTCCCAAACGTGTAAAGTTCTTCCCACGCTCAATCGAAGGATCGCCTTTGGGCGCTCGGCGGTGTTCATGCAAAAATCTTCGTAGAAGGGACATGACATAATCCAGTAAAAATGACATTAAATAGCATCTTTTTATGAGGCGCGACAACGAAAAGAAAATATGACATATAAAGGCGGACGCATTTCTTTCAAACATGTGGCATCACTTCGTGGCGGCAGCAGCGCAAACACCTCACCAAAAAGAAGGAGAAAAAAAAGAAGAAGAAATATTTCCTTCGGTCGTCAAAAATAGTAGATTCGTATGGGAAGATAAAGATAAACTCGGTTCGGGACATTTTGGCCAAGTCTTCAAAGCCATAGATAAAGAAATGGACCAGATGGTAGCAGTCAAAGAAATCGATACCAAAGGTAGCTCCAAGATTTTGAAAATGACCAGGCAAGAAACAGAAATTCTTAAACGCCTCGATCATCCAAATATTGCTCGGCTCGTGGCATCATTTAAATACGAAGACACGCCAGGAACACTCTACATTGCCATGGAACTGTGTACCGGTAAAGAATTATTTGACGCCGTCATTGATTACGGATATCTCACCGAAGGGATCGCGAAACAAGTCGTAAAACAAATTCTAGAGGCTATTGAATACTGTCATAACCTCCCGGTAGACCCAGTCGTTCACCTTGACATAAAACCAGAAAATATAATCTTAAAAGAAAAGTGGAAAGGGCAAGGTCATCCGTTTCCAGACGTAAAGCTCGTCGATTTTGGACTTGCAACTACAGTATCTTCATTAAACACGTGCCGGCCGTTAGGAAATTGTGAGAAAATAGGCACCCCGGCTTACATTGCGCCAGAAATATTGACACGTAAATACAACGAAAAGGCAGACATATGGAGCATAGGAGTGGTTGCATATGTCCTTTTAACTGGAACTTTCCCTTTTGAAGGCGCCACGGCCAATGCCAACGAGATTAATTCATTGATCTTTGAGGATCATGTCAGCTCTGCCGCCCGGGCATTTATTAAATATCTTCTGACTTACAATTTTGAGGATCGCCCATCTGCCGCCGAGGCCCTCGCCGCAGAATGGCTGGCGCCGGCGACCACAAGCGCGGCGCTCGAGCCAGTTCCAGACAATGTCATACAAAGACTAAAACTCTTAACTCAAGACAACCTGCAGGAAAAAATAGCGACTAAAAACTTTTAAAATATTTTGTTTTAAAATCAACAATAAAAACTTTTAAAATATTTTGTTTAAAATATTTTGTTTTAAAATCAACAATAAAACTTTTAAAATATTTTGTTTTAAAATTACCCTTGGACTCTCTGAACACAATGTCTTGCTCCATTTACGAAAAATTCTTACTTTTGAAGGCTGCTGCTATGAACAATAATTCAGAGGACATTAAGGACTTGCCAGGCCTTATATGCGGTTCCTGTGGCAAATTAACGCACTTTGGCGGATGTCAAAATCTTCTCGAGAACGATTTTACGTTTACGTACGTGTGTTGTTGTGATATGGATGTTTGTTTTACAGAAGGATAACTATATCAAGTATATAATGTCATTTTTTTTCTGTTTGTAATGCGATATAATATTGTATTTGTCGGTTCTGTTAGTGGTGGAAAGACGTCTATTATAAAAAAGCGCCTTGGTCAGAATACAACGAAACACGTCTCCACGATAGCGGTGGACTTTGTTCCAATGGATTTGGACGAATCAAAGGTATCTGTTTGGGATACTTGTGGCCAAGAACGTTTTATGTCTATTACTTCCTCTTATTTTATGCGTGGGCATGTGTTTGTGTTGGTCCACGACGTTTCTGATTCTACTGTGTCGAATGATTTGGAGAAATGGCGGCGAGATATTGTCTCGAAGGCGCCTGCTCGGCATAGTCCGGTCATTATCGTTGTTTCGAATAAGGCGGATATCCAGCCTTTTTGTTCGACTGCCGTCACCGAATGGGTGTCGCGTCATGTTTTTGATCATGTATATACATCTGCCGAGACTGGCGAAGGCATTGATAAGTTATTTGCCCAGATAAAGTCGGCTATTTTAGTGCATCAGACGGACTGGTGCGCGCCGTCTTTGCCTGCGTTACCGGCACAGTCTGAAATGGTGGCTTCTCCTGGTTGTGCTTGTTGAAAAAGTTGTTGTAATGAATACAATAGGTGATGTTCTAGGATAATATTTCTTACTTTTTCGGAGACGATTTCTATGTCATGCATGGTTACTGTCGTGTTGGTATACAATCTCAAATAAACGTGGAATGTTTTATGGTCATACACCGACCAATCAACGCACATTTCAACGATGCGCCCCTGTAGTTGTTGTTTCCAGGTGGCTAATCTCACATTTGCAGTCTGTAATGGTGACATTCTCCATTCGTTGCTGGTGAACGGCGGCACGGCTTCCCATGATCCTGTGATAGAGATGCTGTTTGGTCCTATAGTGATGGGCGCTTTGAATTGCCATTCATTTTTTTGAGTTAGAACTGACATTTGATCTCCACGAGGCACACTATATAATGCAACCTGCAAAAATCCAAGTATTTTTTAAAAAAAGAGAGTACTTCAATGGTTTCCTTCGGTATAAAATGTTTCGGAATCTTGTAATTGCAACTCTCGCTGCTTCTTCTATGGCCATTGAACTTACTCCGGATACTTGGGACGAGTCTGTGGCTGGTAAGACGGTTTTTGTAAAATTTTTCGCGCCGTGGTGTGGGCATTGCAAGGCGATAAAGCCCGCATGGGATAGCCTTATGGAAGAGTATGCATCTTCCGAAACTATTTTGGTGGCCGATGTGGATTGCATTGGAGATGGCAAGGCGCTGTGTGATAAGGTTGGTGTCAAGGGGTTTCCAACGATCAAATACGGCGATCCGTCCTCGTTGGATGCTTACTCTGGTGGGCGTGATCTGGAATCTCTGAAGGCTTTTGCTGGTGATTTGAAGCCATCTTGCAATGTTGGTACTCTGGAGAATTGTGACCAAGAGCAGGAGGAGTCCATCGCAACATTGATAGCTTTCTCTGATGGCGAACTCTCTCAAAAGGTAATTGAACACAGTAAAACGGCTACAAATATTGAAAATGAGTTTAAACGCCAGGTTGAGATTCTTCAGAAGACTTTCGAAGAGCTCACGACAAAGAAGAAGGTGGATAGTGAAGCCCTTTCCGAAGAATCTAATATTGGTATGGTAAAGTCTGTACTAGCTCACAAGAGAGCCGATAAATCCGAACTTTAAACTAACACACAAATCCATATTAACCTAATAAAACTGTATTTATCTATATACAGTTGCTTAAAACTTGCGAAATATGTTTCGTCGTCAATTTGAGTGTTTATTTTTTGGTATTATTGTCGCAGTCTGTTGTTTGGAGTTTTGGTTGTATAGTAAATTGCCATTAGATTCTGCGCCAAAAATAAAAAAAGATTTGTCGCGTCTGCGGGCTTTGAAGCCTCCTTTGAACTCTTATGTAGACCGGTCCATTCTAAAAGATTCGCCGGTCGCGGTGGCGACGCCATCGCCCATTGTTTCCGAAAAAGACTCGTCTAAAGAACGTTCGATAGAGAGAGTCAACCCAAAGAAAGAAGTTATAAGACCGCCCCAGTTGTATGTATTAACTACTGGTGTGCGTGAATTTAAAAAGCCTGTCAATTTCCGAGTGCATATGGTGCATGGTAAAAAATTTGAAAATAGTACTGGCTCAACATTTAATGAAGGCTATGGTGTGAAACCGAAATGGCCGATCGGTGCAAAAATGGTAGCCGATGGCCATGTTACGATTTGGAAAAGGATAGTAGACGAATGTTCTGGTTGGTGTTTCGTGGCGGAAGATGATTCAATATTTCCACGAACACCACCACCACTAATGCCGCCAGATGGATACGTATCTTTCTTTAAAGATGCAGTGTGTTTACAAGCCACCGCCCCATACTCTAAAGACTTTAGACGCGTCCGCCACAGGGTAAAACGCGGCGTATGTATGCCATATGGGGCGGTGGCATATGCTCTGACGAAATCCCATGCATTGTTTTTGTTATCTGCATTACCAATGAATAAACCAGTGGACCATTTCTTATGGGAACAATCTATTTTGAAAAAGCGTGCATTCGTTTCGCGACGTTGGGTGGTAAAACACGCAAAGGGCAAATCTCTTCGAACTGTCTCTACCAGCAAAGCGCCTGTTTTGGCGGCTGTTCCTAAAGATGTAAAGGTGCGGATTGCTGTGGAGACACCTTTACCTCTTCAGTTAACTTGTTCAAATTTCGAAGTCGAAACAAAACGTCCCGTCAAAACAAGATGGACAAAGAACACATGCACACCGCATTCTTTTGATATGGCTGTACATTCGATTCCTGATATTGTGTCAGATAGAATTGTAAGCTCGGGATGTTGGGAAAAAGATATTATTACACAAATTGTACAACACATGGGCAATCAGCGAAGCGGACACACCAAATTATTTTTGGACATTGGCGCAAATATTGGGGCATTTACCTCTACAATCGCCTCGTTGGGCCACGAAGTGATAGCTGTTGAACCTTTTAAGTTGAATGTGCCACTTATACAGGCAACAGTGTGTAGACACAACTTTAATATACATTTATACAAAGTCGGACTTGCCGATACGTCTCCTGGTCAAAAAATGTGCATCTGGTCTACAAACGATAAAATTAATAACGGCAACGCGCGCATGACTCCTTACTTTGAAGGTATAAAGGATTTTGGCGCAGATAAACAGAAAAAATGTATGGAGGTGATTCATACATACACATTGGACGAATTATTGTTTGAGACATACAAGTTGAATAGGCCTATTGATGCGATGAAGATAGACATTGAAGGATTTGAAACAGCCTTCAGAGGTGCGAAAAAATTATTGGCATCCAAGTTTAAACCAAAGAAAATATGGTTTGAATTTCAGAAACAGGCAACTATTGAGTCGGGTGTGTCTGCAACAGAATTATTTCAGACACTCGTTGATAATGGTTACAAAATCATCGATTTCAGAAAATCCGACATTCCACTAACTCTTGTTCAATGGAATCGAATCCAAACAGGCGATTTTGTGGCCGAGTTACAAGACGTCGCCAAGTCAATTGACTCAGTGTCACCGAAAATAGCCGTTGCCATCCCCACCTACAATCGCGCTGGATATGTTCAACTGTGTGCCACCGCCCTGAACAAGTCAATAGATCCTAATGACGTCTGGATATTCGACGACCGTTCTACCACTTATTCAGTTGATGATTTGAAGAAATGGTTTCACACCGAAAACGTGCAGCAGAATACCGAACGTCAGAAGGCTGACAAACAGGGCAGACACATTTTGGAGTGGTTTATCACTACAGATTACGACTGGTTGGTCACACTTGATTCGGATTTAATTGTGCGTCCCGACTGGCTCGAATTGTTGCGGGGGATGTTGCCTCGCACCCAGGGTGTCGTGTCTTTGTATCACTCGAGCAACAAAAACAACCATCCAACTATGGATTGTCCCGGCGGCGGGCTGTGCAAGATGAAATCGCTTGGCAATGCAGGTGTCGTTTGGTCCAAGGAACTTGCGAAAAGGATGTTACCGCGGATGGTGAACCAGGATGGCTTTGACTGGGGTTGGACAAATTGGCTTGAAACCCAAAAGATAACCCAATACGCGGTCAAGGACTCGTTGGTCCTTCATGTAGGTATGCATGGGACGTGGGGTGTCGATTCCAAGCGAGAGAAGGCTCTGGGATTTGACATGAGTCGGTTGACCGAAGGCGTTCGTCAAAAAGCGGAAACATTTTTAAAGGGGGGGCGGCCCATATCAATACGCGACGAACCACCCCGAAGGCATTCGCCCAAAGATAAAGTAGATATGATTAGTTTTGTAACTGGATTTGTAGCTTTATCGCACAATCCAGTCTGCCGTGGAACCATGAGGTACCCAAGATACACCCCGAAACCAGTTGATGCCGCCATCTACTTGTCGCACCTTTCGGCGTTGATGGAATTGTGTACGCTAAAAAAAAAATATGGTTTAATTCTAGAGGGTGATGTGAAACCGATTGGAGATTGGCCAATGAGCCTCGACGAGCTTGCTAGGAGTAGACCCGAAGCGCTGCTAATCCTTGCGCCGTCAAATCGGTTTGACGGAAAGCGGTTCATGAACGGAGAGTGGATGGTCGTCCAGAGTGGCGACGTTTGGGGCGCAGGGGCCAATATTTACAACCTACATAGAACATGCCCTCTGCTGCCAACGCTCAAACAAAACATAGGATGCGTGCCGTGGGATGTCGCAGTCCCTAGACTACTGTCCTACGCGTTCGCCACCGTGCCGTGGTATGTGTACAATGAGGGTGAATCCTCTCACTCGAAAGAGCCAGGTCAGTATAGACTGCAGGCAAATATGCAGGCGGCCAAAAAGATGTGGGCGGACTTAATAATAGCTTAGATTTTTTTTCGTAGTATAAAGAATAGATCCCTAGTTGGTAATACTATTTAAAGGCCGGCCCCCACGTTTCCTGTTGATTCCTGATCACTTGCGAGGAATAAAAATTTCAATGAAGTGGGGAGGTTTCGTCTTCATATTGCAATGGGCACATTTGTTTGGCAATTGTCCGAAATCACCATGTCTTTGGGTTGATTGTTTGTACATCTTTTTAAGACATTTTAAATGCATTGCTCTCCCACAGGGATCGAGTTTAGATGACACCGACCCATTGGCCCTGGTTGTGGGTGTGTAGCACATGGAGACGCCAAGGTCGCGATTACCCTTTCCCAATGGATTATAACAGATAGCACATTTATCGTGGTGTTTGGCCTCGTGGTCCGCCAATACTTTTGCTCGTCGTTCGCGGCTTGCGATACCCGATGGGGTCATACTCAAAGGCAAGTTGTTTCCACACGGCGGAGGGCACCGTTTTGTAGCAGCACCATTTGCTCTTCCACAGCTGCCACAGATTTTCTTGGCACTGAACGTTTGCTCTGGTTCGATAGCATCGTTTACGCCATTTTGATAGGCTTGCATACGAGCCAAGAAAGCCGGAGCAGATTCTCCTTCATTTCGAACTGGGTAAGGGTTGTCTGCCATGGAGGTGGAGGTGGAGGTGGCGGTGGATTAGGATGTTCAATCGTTGGATGTGATCGTTGATCGAATTGAAGACCTTTTTTTTCTTTTGCCCCCTCGTTGTCAAAAGATTACAGATGCCTTGAATGGGACCAGATGATCGCCTGGTCCTCAGTAACTGCTCAATGATAGTTTTGACGTATCTGAGGAAAGGGAGCACGAATTAACTGAATTGAAAAAGGTCAAACATACATTGAAATTAACGGATTGGTCGTTGTACGGCGAGCTGGGTTGATGGTACTGCGGGAGTCAACTTAATGATCTCATTCAAAACCCCCTGTCTCTGATGTCCACGAACGTCCCATGATTGCCAAGTCTGGAATAGAAGGGACTGTACGTTTGGAAAGAATTTGCCACTCGATCACGCAATCGACCGCGATCTCTTCATCAGACTTGCCAAACTTATAACAATACATGTAAAAAGAATGAACAAATTATTTATAGTTATTTTAATTTAGATTAGGAGTTAATAATATGATTTAAAGTCCGAGCTGACCCATAGTGCGTGCCTTTTCGTATTCCATGTCCTTAAGGAATGCGTTCTCGCCATTTCTAACGGCTCTACAGCCAGGATACACGTTCGGGCCCCAATGGCCGGTGTTTAGCGTGATTTTGGAGAAGGCTTCTTTGTTTTTGTCGTAAGAGAGCTGGTGTCCTCTGAAACAGACCGTGTTCAGGTGTCTTACGGGTGCAAGGAATTGGTCAGTGGCCCCGTAGTTCTGAAGACGATCAAATCCGAGAGCAGAGGCGTATTGATCACAATTCGGGTAATGATCCTTGGAGTTGTCGAGTGTCGAGTTAGCAAGATCGAGCGTCTGTGGGTTGTAATGACCAGTAATATCAAGAGGATTGCTGATGTTGTATCTCTCATCAGGGGGGATGTAAATAGCGATCAAATCACCTGTGAATCTATCTTGTGCCAACTCTGTTGGGAAGGAACCCTTTGCGGGTTGATTTTTATCGGGGCCAACACCCTCGAAGATATTCGTGCCTTCCCCCGAAACATACGACTGTGCGAAGATATCTTCTGCGATAATCAGGTTCTTTGGCTGCTTTACAATGGATTTGTGGTAGAACGTGTAATGCCCGATGTGCACCTTGTGAATGACATCGTCGGTCAACATAAAGTCGTGGTGGCCGTGTGCGGTAAACCCGGTATCTAAGCCGCCCTTCATAAGGATACCCGACGCCATGTTGTACGTCATGAATGGACGCAAGAGAAGTACAGTTCCGCCAAGCCTGGTAGTAACCCCGGCAGCTTGGGCATTCAATATGGCCTTATCTTGGGCTTCCTTGTAGCTAATGCGGACAAAATCGTCATCATCCATAGAGTAGATGAAGATGTCGCGCTTCTTGAGTTCGGCGTCCGTTTCGTCTGTGGCGCCAACTTCATCGGCATTCGGGAACTCGTAGTACTCGCCAATCTGGCGTTCACGGGTGAGCATATCGCGTGGCTCGCCGATGAAATCAATATCAAAAGGACGAGTCTCAAAAACCTTGGAACCGCGGAATGTTAGAAGGTTTGCAGGGCCCTTTTCGAGGTTTGCGGCGGCACCTGCGCCCTTGCGATAAAACTCGACTTCTGCTGACGGTACCATTGTCACGTAAATAGACATCTTTGATGGGAGGATCCATACGTTTGGGGAGACACCCTCGTACTTCATCTGATCCTTGAGCTCTGCATCTAAAATATACAGTCCGCGCTCCTGTTTCTGCACGACGGCCCATCTGCGGCGTTGTTGACGCAAGAGCTGGCCTGGGCGAGTCACGACAGAGCCGTGCTGGCGCTCCCACTCCTTGTAGTGGTTCTTGCTGGCCAAGAGTGCGTGAATGACACCGTGGTAGGCGGTCTCATTCACGGAATCGACAATCTGTCTAAGATTCATCAGGTAATGCTGACGTCCTTGATCAGTCTTGTAGAAGCCGTGCTCAATAATGAACGCGAGGCCTCTTCGGACCAAACGATCGCTGCGGGACTCCCTTTCGGCCGTGACGTACCTTGGGACGCCTTGATGTGGTTCCAAATCCATCAGGGTCTTGTTAAAACGGAAAATATCCCACTTAACGGATAAATCCTCTGTCAAAACCCAAGGGAGAACGGCGGACGTGTACCAGGAGTCTTCCTCCGTGATGAGGTAGTCTAGGACTGTCTCTAGGTGCTTGTTCTTGCCCTCGTAGGCTTTTGGCAGATTGAAAGTCTCATGAGCGAACTTATCTTCGGCGAGCATCTTCTGATACTGTGGTTCTACAGAACCAAAGAACGGCTGAAGTTGGTGATTTGGAGTCCCACTTCCAACGGATGAGAGTGCTGTAGTATCTTCGTATGACATTATATATGAACCATAATTCACGACTTATATACTGTATTTTACTAATCTTAAACACAAAAAGTGTTTTTACAAAATCTAAAAATGGGTATTTACATAGGCATTCTTCCTGTAGATGGGTTCAGACTTTTCTGGATTCTCCGTGCGTACTGTATTCGAGTCTTTGGATTGGATTTGGAAATCCTTTCATCGAGATACGTCTCTTCTTATATTGGGATTGGACGCCGCCGGCAAAACTGCCCTTCTTTATTCTTTACAACTCGGCGAAGCGATTGATTATACGGTTCCGACCATTGGTTTCAATGTAGAAGAAATTCAAGTCGGCAAGCTTCTGATCAAAATGTTTGATCTGGGCGGACAAGATAAGATCCGCGCATTATGGCCACATTACTACCAACAGTCAGAGGGAATCGTCTTTGTCGTTGACAGCAATGACCAAGACCGATTTGAACAGGCAAAATCTGAATTACATGCGGTACTCTCACACAAAGATAATGTCGGAAAACCCCTGCTCGTATTAGCAAATAAGCAAGATTTGCCCTACGCCGCAAACCGTGAAGTTATTACCGAGCGATTGGCTTTAAATCTGATTAAAAGTTCGGATTGGTTTGTGATCGAATGTTCGGCTACTAAAAATCAAAGGGCAAAAGTCGGGTTTGAGTGGTTGGCCAACCACATGTAAGGAATATTCTAATTTTTTATATAAAATAGAATATTGCACGCGAGAATGGCGACTTTAGCACTGACCCCGCGAAATGTCACACTAGCCATTACAAATCCGACCTTTCACCAAAATCACCCGCAATTTTGGAAGATGCTTTGCTATTTATTTACGGAGCACGAACAGAAAAAGGTATGGCAGCACATCGACAAGGATACTTTCAGAACCATCATGGAACAAGTGCACGTCGTGATGGAAAATACAGATCAATATCGACTCCTCCGCAGCAATCAACAACTACTATACCACGTATACATGGCTGCCCTCACAAGTATCAAGGCATCTAGATCAGTCGCACAATTTCAAGGACATGAGAGATATTCTGTACTTCAAGCCTTTCATTATTTGTACAAACAATTATTCGCAATGAATGTCGTCATGCCATTGTTTTGTCATGTCGCAGAAGATTTTGTCGTTTCGCAGCAGAGTATAACTATAAAAAATTAAAATATTTTAAGGTTGTGTTCCAGAACATTTAAAAAATTAGAGTATAACTATTAACTATACAATGTAAAAATGTGGAATCGTTTACAATCGGCCACACTACAAAAAAATACCGTTTATTCTTATCAACATCAAAAAAATGGTCTCACTGTCATCTTGTGTCCAGTCCAGGGTTCGGGCGTTACAGCTTACATGCGAGCCGTCAACGCTGGTTCCAAAGACGAAGCCGCAACCACTCCCATGGGGGCAGCTCACTTCATTGAACACATGTCCTTCCGCATTCAAAATGGAAAGATATGGTCACTCGCATCCAAAGGAGATGTCATCAATGCAGAAACAAACATGGATTCCACACGATTCTATGTGGTTCATTTACCAGAACAGACAGAGGAAACGATCCAGATCGACGCAGACAGATTTAAAACGTCGAGCGTCCCTGCTGAAAAGGTCCCCGTAGAAATGAAAGCGGTACTCAATGAACTTGAAAGAGGACAACGCGCAGGGAACAAAATGTTTCAAACGACCGGAGCTGTGGCGATTCTAGAACACCCCTATCATCATTCCACCATAGGTACAATGACAGACGTTCAAAGAACAACCGCCGCCGATATGGAACATTTCAGAACAAAATATTATGTTCCAAACAATACAACACTCATATTTGTGGGCGCCATGGACCCCAAAGCCATTCTAAAACATGTCGATACACATTTTGGACAAATACCGCCGGGCAACGACGAGAAACGAGTATTAACCCAGGAACCACCACAACTGGGCCTGCGCACCGTCGAATTGATGCTGCCCGCACCATGTCCAATGACATGCATGGCATTTAGGGCTCCAGCAGGCAATAAAAAAGAATCTGTCGTCTTGCAATGTATTTCAAGACTTTTGTACCATAATGGTGAAGGACGCGCCCGCGGATTGATCATGGACAATACATTGCACGATGTCTCCACATATTCGCCACGTCAATTTGACCCATATTTATGGTTCTTTCACGGAACGCAGGAAACCACTTCTGAACAAAAAAGAAAACTCACACAAGACAAAATGTTAGACACATTACAAACATTCGCAACGCATGACGTCTCCACAACAGAGCTAGACAACATTAAAAAATCCATTCTAGACGAATGGAACCGCGGAACTGAATCGGTACAGGACATGATGGCAGAATTGGGCAGAGGCGTTTCCATAGGAAACTGGAAAGACTTTCAAGACCGCAGAGACACTCTAGAAACCATCACGACCACAGACATTAAAACGACGGCCGCAAATATATTCAAAAAACACAACATGACCGTTACACACGTCATTCCAACAGACGGCGACCTATATCACGGGGAAACAACCACATTGGTTTCCAAACCCGCTAGACAGTCACCTCCAGTCCAAGATCTAACCGCCACAAACAGTAACAAATCCCATTGGCAACTAAAACAATTGGGACCCGTTACAAATTTTATACACACAGAACGCGCCAATTATGTACGGGCAACCTTGTCCGCGCGGTTTCCCCCCGCAGAACACGACACCGCATCTTTACTTGTCGCGGCGCTGAGAGAACCAGATTCAACCAGAGACATCAGCTCACAACTCATGGCCATGCACGCCGAAAGAAATTTCACACATGACCACGAATTCATTCATATGGAGGCGAGGTTGCCCATTCTCAACCCCACCAAATCCGGATCAGCCATTGTTCAAGAATGGAACAACTCACAGTTTGATCCAGACAACATTGAAATGCATAAAAGACATCTCATGTCAGAAATCATGTCCAGGAAATCAGACCAGTCCTATCAAGTCAAAAAACATTTCATTCAATCACTCTTCGAAAAAACACAGTATCATATACCATTGGACGTACGCGTACAACGCATCAAACAAATAGGTGTTCAACAACTGGAACAGTTTCATAACAGAACACTAAATAGCAAGGAAACATATGTCACCATTATCGCACCCACCACAAAATTAGCCAGCGACTTGGGACAAATATTCAATGTAGAAGGAACACCTCCAGAAACAACACTCTCCTGGACATCGTTGCCCAGAAAAAATATAGTCAAACACGAAAAACTACCAGGGTATGGGTCCGCAGCCATCATGTTAGGACAAACGATCAGTCAATCGTGCACACCACAAGAAAAAATAGCCCTTCAATGCGCCGCAGAAGTACTCGGCGGGGGCATGACAGGACGACTCATGCACACAGTCAGAGAACAAAAAGGACTGGGAACATATGGAATATACGCCACCATTCAAACCGTTTCACCACGGACTGACCTCATATTTGCTGTACAAGGCACTTTCAGCCCGAAATCGTTACAAGAAGGCATGCTAACGTCCAAACAATTAATACAAGATTGGCAAGCGACTGGGATCACACCCAAAGAACTGCAAAACGCAACAGACAGAATGTTAGGGAGCAGGAAAATAGCCATGGACGACGTAGACAAACTTGGACAAACTCTTTTGAACCATATTATAAAAGGGGAGAACGCTGTTCACGAACTAAAACAGTTTGAACACATGGTTAAACAACTTTCCGTCGAGTTTGTCAACGAAACTTTACACAAATATATAGATACGTCAACATTTGCTGAAATTATCGTAGGGCCCGTATAAATATACTATTAAATAACATTAATGTCAACTTCAAACAATTTTTTTTTATTTATCATTGCTATAACACCATATATATATTATATTATCACATATAAAGACAAAAATGTACATTACAAGAATGCCAGCACACAAACTTTGACAACATCAAGACAGGACGCAAACATACAAACAGAACAAAATCTTTCAGACTGCATTATCGTAGAATATTGCCCAAGAGTTTAATATAAAATACTATAAACGTCGCAGACGAACGGCCAAAACATGGAAGACATCACATATTCATTGCAAAAATTACAGTTGCATTCACGGACTTACACGAAAAATACACAGATTACGAAAGGCACACTTATACAGACATGTCTACAACTTTATCATGAAAACGACACTCTCAAAAAAGAAATTCAACGATTAATCAATCTTCGCGACCACACACATGAACCAAAAATACCAAAATGGGTACACTAGATTTGTGTATATAAGACCGTCAACGTTCCACAACATGTCTGTCGCCGACCTAGCTATTGACGTAGGAATTCCCAAAGACTCCGACGAATACGATTCCTTTATCGGATGTGTAGAAAATATCCTGGAATACAGATGTGGTTACGGCGACCGACATACAGCATCGATACTAGAGAAATGCCGCACTTCACAACTCGACATTGCAAAACAAGTCATTCGAGAACTTGAACGGCCGATTGACAGATATCGCCAAAAAAAAATAAAGTGGTGGCAAGAATGGCAACCAACAAGACGCAGACCGCCACCACCAAAAAGCCATACAGACAGACGCGTAACAAGAAATCGCCAGTCGTCACGTCCAATGGAACGTCAAAGACGCCCAATGGAACGTCAAAGACGCCCTATGGAGCTAGCCTTTCAAAAAACTTCACCACAAGGAAGACGCCAGAGAACGCAAAGACGTACCCGACGAGCCAGAGAACTGACGACGGACATTGTATACGAAAGGCCAGAGAAACGACAACGATCTATGTCACCAATTTTCCCCGAACGTTCGGGGAGCGTGCCCAAGTGGCCCGGAAGAACCCCCGACCGTGACGCCTCCCCTGAACATAGGAGAAGATACCAGACCACCAAACGCAGAAGATTTAGATAAAACACAATATTTTAAAACCAAATCAGAAAATGAATCCGCATTCTTTAAATGTTCTTCGAAGGTAAGCTCAGCGAATCCCGACTGCCAACTATAAGCATAATCGACAGCACCCAAACCATTATGAGCACACTCATGAATCATAACCAACGCCTGTTCAATGACAGAAGACTTTTCATATTTATCCGTCACAAAGATTGACCTATCGTCAGTACGAAGCACAAATGCAGTAGGCACGCTGGCGGCACCACCAATAGGACGAAAATACGGTATACGACCCCTCTTTACAGAATATACCGTCACGTTATGCAAACAATTCTCGATTTTTGCAAAATCATAGCTAATCGAAGGCAACTTTTGCTTAGCACAACCCAACAGATCAATCGCAACTCGAGCAGTTTCACCAGAAAACGCACTGTGCGGCGACAAATAAATAAGAGAAAACGTAATCGACCACGACATTAAACCACCACCCACCACAACAAATACAAATTTAGAAATTACAGAATGACGCAGTTCATCTTCAAACCATGCCAACGCCAACGCAAAAACGTAAACAACCCACAAAAACAGCAAAAAAACAAACATATTCAGTTTTAAGACAGAACACACTTATATTCTTTGAGACAACCTCCATGGATTTGAACAAAAAGACACTATTTATTTTGTTCCCATTACACATTCATGTTATCCCAAGGCGATATAGTGGTGTGGACAAAAAGGAACGGTAAAAGATTTAGAGTGACCTTCGAACACCAAGATACACGCGATTTCGCCACCATTTATTACAATGTTGCCACTGGGCGAAGGAATACGAAACAAGTCCACATATCTTCTTTATCAACTGTTGCACTGGCAGCCTCCACTACGAGCCAGTCGCCAAAAACAGTCTTTGAAACAGGCAAAAAAGTATATTGGGAAAAAAGACCAGGGAAAACATTCAAAGTTATGTTTATATTACTAGACAAAAAAACTCAAAAAGCCACTATCCAATACAAAATACGCGGGGGGAGAGACGTCGAAAAAAAAGTACCCATATCCCAAATAACTCCTATACACAGCGAACAACAAACACAAGAACAAAAAACACCAGAACAAACACATACACCAAAAAATGGACCAGTTGCAATGATACAGACGGAAAGACCGGATAAATTCGGGTCGCCTGCAGTTTTGTTTTTTAAACAGGGCGGAGGCTTTGGAAGAGATATCTTTAATTCCAAACTGCTGCAGGTACTGTCAAATTTTTGGACCAAAAGAGTTCCCGGAGACGGATGGTGTCTTTTGCACAGCGCCAACTTACTTGTGGACTTTTACAACTTAGATATACAACGACAAACAAAAAAAGATTTGAAACGATTAGCCAACAAATATCAACCAGATTTCGAGGACGCTTGGACTTATGATACAAAAACAGAGACAATAGTCAAAAATATATTACTCAATGAACTCAAAAACCCCTCGAATTTATCCGAAAATTGGGCCGCATTCTTAGCCAAAGAAATGAAGTGCCGGTTCATCATTTTCGGAATTCAGTCGAGAATTGACCCCGCTGTAACGCGTGACCCCTCTCAAAAAAGAAAAGCAAAGCCCAAAATGGACGTATGGTCATTTACTGCCAGAGAAGTACTGCCGTACCCAGATTCTCAAATATACGACAAAACACTCTATCTATATAATGACGGACACTATTGGCCCCTAATACCGAACAAACAGGTAGATCCGCACCGATTAATCCAACTATGGGGGAACAAAACACACGAAAAGGCCGTACAATAGCGATTAAAAATAATATTTATAGATTTAATATAAAATTTATGTATTATTTGTAGTTAGTTGATGAGCCCTAAGAGCAACATGATCGCGTTCATGTCTGCATCCGAAAGTACTGCATCTACCGTCACTCTCTGAAGTGCTTCTTTTTTGGTTTCACTATATGGCGCTGGTGTCACGGTAGTGCCATCAGAAGAAGAAGAAGATGCTGATGATGGCGCTGGTGTCACGGTAGTGCCATTACCGATAGTAATGTTGTTGGTGAAGCCGTAGCAAATATCACGACACGGGTCGTGCGGGGGTCTCTGGTTTGTCGGTAGAGCTTGCGTTGTCGGGGGGCTTGGGTTGGCGCACATTGTATGTGCGATCTGGTTTTTCGTACTATTGCGCGGAAGAATCTTTGAGCTCTCGAACACGTCGTATAGATTATTTGCCTTATCACCGTCGCCTGCTAACAAGAGTATATTCGCATTTTCGAACTCTTCTATAACCCAACGACATTCTTCAAAAAAGTTATTTTCCGATGCTGCTACAACATACAGTTCGCTCGCAAGTAGCGACCTCCCCTCAAACCATTCGTACAATTTTGTGCAGTCGCAGCTTTCGCCAGTTGCACCACAAAATCCAACCCTAAGTTCGTAGGGTTTGGGCGCAGTCAGCTCCTGATATCTAGCGTTCAAACCCTCAAAATTAAAATCGGGGGCTGTGTAACTCTTTGACACCCAAATCTCGGACCCCAGTGTACAAAACTGGTTACTCTTGGCGTAGTTCAACGTGCTATTCTCGCCCCACTTATCTACGCCTTTCACTTTTTTACATTCAACCTCGGATGAATCAATGGGGGATAACTTAGTTGCAGTCCAATTCGAAAGTGTGCAATCAACGCCATCATTACAAGTCAAATTCGTTGCGTGCACGGGGTCCGTAAAAGCCGCCGTCAAATTGGCATTGATGAACTCTGGCTCATCATACACGTCCGACCATTTCGCGTCTTTGGTAAACTGAAATTCTTCACCATCCGTTGTATCGTAGATGAATACTTTATTAATGTTGTCACATTTTACCTCCAAATCGCATTTTTCAACATGTGTTTTTGATTGATTAATATGCGAACATTGTCCTGTTCCAGACCTTGTAACCGTTGAGCCACATTGGGCGTCTGTTACGTTCCAAGCACCCCATTTCACTTTGGAATGATCACAGGCGCCGCAACAGTCATATTCCTGCATTAATTTTTCCCCTGAACAACCGGGAATTTCGTAAAGGTTTGTTGGGTCGGCATTTTCAATGTGGCGGAATTTGGTTCCTGCGCATCTTTCGCATATGTATGTCCATTCACCCAGATCGCAGAGAGGCCTTGTGGGACATCTTAATTCTCGCGTAGTGTTCAGGCGGGCGCCCTTTTCGTCAACGCATAATCCCACACGTGTTTCTGTAACTGTGGCAACGGCGCCATCGCATTCTTTTTCGGTCCATTCGCCCATCTCACATACTTCAATGTGTTGTGATTTAAGAAATTTCTCCAGCCCACTGACCAAAGCTCTGGGGGTAGCTTGGTCAACTTTATTAATAGCTTTGACCGATGCGGTTCGTTCTTCGGATAATCCATCCGCCAAAAATTTGGCGGATAATGTATCCAAACAATTATTTTTCGCCGCTGTAGTTAATGCTTTAATATCGTCATTGTTTTTATCGCATGTTTGTCTTTTTTTGCTCTGTAAAATCTTCAAAAGCTTTGTATTTGCTTTTCCAGCTTCTTCAATCAGCAAATTATCTTTGTATTTCCCAGCTTCGGCGACGGCATATTCGAAACGAATGAGTTGTTGGCGCGCGAGTTTTTCGGCGTTGTCGAGATTTCTGACCGCTTCCGTGTACATCTGTCGATTCGTAGACGAGTCCTTGCTTTGTTTGAGGGCTTCGACAAAGCCCTCAAAAATGCCATTAAATTCATCGACGCAAGCTTTTGGTGTACATGTCAGACGCTCTTTGAATTTACCTATGTTGATATTACAATTTTCGTCATTGTTCAGATCCACTTTAGATACATTTTGTTCCCTGAAACCTGTACATCCCCTGTCAATACAAGACTCAAAATCCCATACATATTCTGTTGCTTTGCATTTACCGGCAGTGCAGTCTGGGGCGTTTCCGCATGACCATGTCGTTCCAGATATGACGGAGGTGGCTTGGACACACGTATCTACATTGAGATCGGCATTCGTGTTCCATGATGCTTCCATTTTACATGAATTTTCCTTTTTTTTGCACTCTGCAGTGTTATCTGAAAAATATTTGCACTTGTTACCATCTAACACATTGATGTTAGATGGGCCATTGATGTTAGATGGGCCTGTTTTGTTTTGACAGTCATTTCTATATGTTTTAGCTAAATTGCTGCAAGTCATTTTTTGCCCTTCCGCTATCTCGATAACAGTTAGTGTTCCCTCGGGAATGCACGTTCCTGTTTCGTCACATGTATTTGAGAAGATGGTTCTCAGTTTTTTACATGGCCATTTTCCCGGGTAGGTCCCCGTCCATTTCAAAATCTTAGGTGTCAGGGTGCTGGTGCTGACCATTGTCATCATGATCAAAACTATAAAAATATTAAGTGTCGATTTCATCCTTATTGGTTCATAAAACGATACTTATATAGTACATTAAAATAAAATCAGTCAAATTAAATGTGTCTGTATACGATGTAGTGTACAGAATATAATGACGTGTTTTGTATTTTGTTTCAGTATATTTTTTTAAGAGCAGCAGCAGCATTCTGCCGATTCCCGCGCGGGTGTCTCTTTATGTTCAATGACAGCATGTGCGATCATGGCGTCTAGCAAGTTGTTAATCGTTCGTTTGTTTTTGATATTTACAGGGATGTGTGTTGGTTCAATTGGGGTCGAGCCTCTTTGTGTTACGTTTGCTACTATAATGGCATTTGTGGGGATGTTTTCGGGTTCGTAAGTGTCTTGTGTTGCGGCGTCATATACGTATATGCATAGTCTTGACTTTTCAATGAATAATTTGGAAACTGATTTGAATTTGTCTGCCCCGCTCGTATCCCATGCTTGAACAAACGTATGTTTGTAATCGAATAGTGTGTTGTCTATGCCAATAGTTGGTAGAACTCTCGTTGTGTCGTTTGAGGCCATTCTCAGAATACTGGTCTTCCCTACCCCGCTTTTTCCTATGAAAACGCATCTGAGGGTCTTCATTTTGATGTATTGGTAAGTATATTAAATAGTTATTTTTATGTTTATGACGACAACCATTGCATGAGTATGATATCGTCCCGGACAATGGCGCCCAATAGTAAGAAATACATGAGATGATAAATATTGAAATGAGCTCTGGAGAATGCCCAGTATAAATGCCATGACCATGAGCATCCACAACATATCATATAAATGGCTCCTGCGGTGTACCGCATGCGTTCAACATTGGAGTTTTGAAACAATAGCCGAATGGCCAAGTGAAAATTTACAACATAGGCGGCGGCGGAAGCCATTGTATATACCAACATCGCTTGTCCAATATCTGATTCTTGAAAGTCTAAGGACAGTGCTGTGAATACTAGAATGGTGGAAACGATATGATGTATTCTAGTTGTTTTGGGCAATTTATCTACTGACACGAGTCCAACAAAATCGTTTGACCCGTATAGCGCCGCGAGTCGGTGAATGGTATAAGTATTCCAAATTCCATTCTTGTAAATGGGAATAATAATTTTGAATGTGGCGTACACGGTAAGTATTGCCAAGTATATAGACTTGACAATGTTTTTTTGTATGTACATTTGTCTAAAAAGTGGTAGATCTTTATATTTATCGACGTTTGTGTAGAATGTCCGGTCCACGACATAGTACATGGCTCTTACAAAAATGCAGGAACCAATAAACCAATAAACGGCATCATAATCATACATATTAACTTTAATAAAGATGCGCCGTTTATAGTGATGCTTTGTTAACGCTTCATTAAGCAATCTCCAGGATATATTTTACCATCGAAACTATGTACTCCGACATTGGCCAAGTTTTGGATATGCGACTCGATATCTCCGGGGCTTTTAGAGTCAATTGTACCAAACCAAACTACATAACTAGCGTAAGCGTGTCCCAACCAGATCTGATCAATATGGTCAGAGTATTTGATTTCTTCGGAATTTGCATGGCATTTTTTCTCGGCCACGTACCAGCGATGTGTAGAGTTCCCGTCGTAACGATTTCCATCGGCAAATTCTAATGAAATGAGGGTTTCTTCGCGGTAACGTATGCCGACTTGGTCAAACCAAAGACCAAGTTGGACATCCATGCCTTCTTTTCGAATACTTTTGGGCGCTGACCAAGGATGAACATGTATAAGACCGTCGCAATGTGTATGCACTCCCACGTGCGGCCATATCTTGGAATATGCAATGTTGCCGGAGACACGACAAATCGCAGGTGTTTTGCCCGAGCGTGATTCATAAGGAATGTTATCAATGGGAGGGCGGTCATGTTCTGCAAATATTCGTGGTGAATTGCCGATCCAAAAGGAGATGGCTGCATGAATATGGTCCCCAGAAATAGGGCGCGCTCCTATAGACCAACGACCCCCCGACAACAATATATCTGAAGAAACCTTGCGAATATGACCCACGTGTTTATACAGAACCACCTTTTCGTCGTCAATGTCGTGAATTCTTGCAAATTGACGAATCACATTCATGGCAGTATGCCCACGAATTAAAATATTGTCATCGTTGTCCACACGAATCAATGTAATATTCCATACTAAAAAAATTGAACAGAAAAAACACAACCAGCCAAACTCAATGCTCATTACAAAGAATCGCACTTACAAAGAATCGCACTACTTAAATACATTTTACAGACATTAGATGGGTCAAGTTATTTCACGCACTTGGTTTCTTTATGCCAGAGATAAGCAAGATAATTGGCTCACCGACCCCATAGATTCCACTCTCGTCAAAGATGATGATTGCAAATACCACATGGGCAAATTCAAACACAAAGTTTTCCGATTCGCCCTCGGACAAGAACTTGAACACTGTTCCAAAATATATTTATATCAAGGATGGCGTCGCGCTAAATGCGAACTTACAGACGAAACATGTGTCGTCACATTCTCAGATAAAGAAGCTTTGGAAGCGTGGGATACATGCAAGCGTTCCAAATTGGGAAATAAATTTGACCAACATTTTTTAGAAGCGGAGAAATCATCGTACGTGTACATATTTAAACGAAAAAATTAAATTATTTTAAAAGTTTTTAGAGTTTTTTTAAATAGTTTTGTTCTGATAAATGTGCATCTTTTAAAAGTTATAGGATTCAGAACAAAATTTTTTAAAAGTTTCTGAACAAAATATTTTGTTATAGAGATAGAATTCAGAACAAAATTTTTTAAAAGTTTCTGAACAAAATATTTTAAAGTTTCCGAACAAAATATTTTAAAGTTTCCGAACAAAATATTTTAAAAGTTATAGAGATAGAATTCCGAACAAAATATTTTAAAAGTTTCCGAACAAAATATTTTAAAAGTTATAGAGATAGAATTCCGAACAAAATATTTTAAAAGTTTCCGAACAAAATATTTTAAAGTTTCCGAACAAAATATTTTAAAAGTTATAGAGATAGAATTCCGAACAAAATATTTTAAAAGTTATAGAGATAGAATTCCGAACAAAATATTTTAAAAGTTATAGAGATAGAATTCCGAACAAAATATTTTAAAAGTTTCCGAACAAAATATTTTAAAGTTTCTGATCTTGTTTGATCTTTTAAAAGTTTTTGTTCTGATCTTTTAAAAGTTTTTGTTCTGATCTTTTAAAAGTTTTTGGTCATGGAAATGATTGTTGGATTGGCTGCGGAAGATTACCGAGATGGCGTCATGCCGGAGGAGCAACAGTATATGATTTGTGCTTTGGTCTATGACGCTCATCCTAATTTTACGGTTTTTTTGTGGGGTCTTGCGACAGGATTCAAGCGCTACAGAGTCTCTGTACCGATTATTAACGAGTGTGTTTCTGCGGCCAAGTCCGGTAGTGTTGTCGTGGGTTGAACGTGTCGAATTATTCCTTGCGGGTTCGGCGAATAAAAAGAGAAAGAGATAAATCTAATATGGGTTATCATTGGTTTTTTAGTCTGTTGTTCCTTTCATTTTGGTTGCAGATTTGTGCAATTTTTATTTGGTTAAAGACTTCTCAATTATCGCGTGAGATTTTGAGGGTGAAGGTTGGTGGGGGTATGCGTAATGATTTGATCCGTTGGTCTAATTTTTTGACGGGTGTCGTTGGTGTGGATTTTGCGAATTGTGTTGGTGATTGGAAATAATGTGTGGATATTTATCGTGATATTGTTGGGTAATATCACTGGGAATCACTGGGCGTTGAGTATTCAGGCGGCAGATCAGCCATCCATCGTTCGCTCTCGAGATCTCTTGAAAACTAGAAAAAAATAAGAAACTGGTTTTGTAACTATATAATATTGTTTGTTGCTGTCAAAGAATGATATCAACCTGTCTTTCTGTGGTGGAAGATGGTTCTGCGAATGGTCGAGTACTTCATTCTCTAATTGCACGTCCGATCTGTCGCGAATCTTCTGTGCGCTATTCATTGAAAACGAGTTCTGCTGGCATAGGGCATGAAAAACACGACCATGGTATCACCACGATTGCTGGCGAATATGGAGTTGCTGGCGAAGATGTCTACGGTCACGATAGTGATTCTATTTTTGTGGCGGATGGTCATGGAAAGCGAGGCTTGGAGGCGAGTACTGCTGCTATAGAGATGCGGCGCGTTCTTTCTAGCGTCACTGTGCATCAAATCGTTCGAGATGTGGGTGCGGTTGAGGTTTACATTCGTGAATCGATCGTGAAATTTTTGCACGAAGCAAATTTTGAGTATTCTGGTTCAACTTTTGTGCACATGCGAATGTTGGTTTCTGGGGGGCGTCGTTTTGTGTTGACTACAAACGTGGGAGACTCTGAAGCGCTTTTAATTTATCGAGATAGAGTGCACGTATGTTCGGTTGCACATAGCTGGGACGATTTAAGTGTGTACAATAGGTACGTAAAGAATTGTGAGCATCCAAAAAATGTGTGTTATAATCGTTGGAATGCCAGTCGTCACCGTTTATTAGATCCAGACGGTGGCTATCGACCGATGATGTTGTACGACTTGCAAAACAATCGCGCTGTTGTAAATCAACGCAATTTGGACTGGTTGTCTGGGCTTTACAAGCGTGTAAATAAGCCATCCATCCGTCATGGTACTCAAGGCGTTCGCATTCCATCTGCCTTTCACGAGAACTGGGGCTCTTCAGTCATGCTATATGGGACCGCCCGTGGTCAGAATATGGCAACGTTTGGAGATGTTGTTTCTCGGACCCATACAAAAGTCCCAATGGATATGGTTCACGTATATGTGCACGAGGTTCCTGCCAATGCAGTGGTCGTGGGTATAGTTCAATCGGATGGTATTTCGAATCGGCGCACACTAATGGAATGTGGATACATTGGATTCACGGCTGGATCGTCGGCGGTATACTTATCTTCTGTGTCTGGTGCCCGTGATGACATGTCGGTGGCAATGTTTGTATCAGAGCCCATCATTGAATGAAGATTCCATGTCCAGAGTGGTTAAACAATGACGGCACACTGGACAAGCCTTGGCTGCTGTAAGAGAAGCTGCCATGCCATGTCCATATTTTTGTATAATAGCATTCCTGGAAACGCGTGTTTTTGAAACTCTGAATTCGGAATATATAATTGCCAATGAGACTGCGACTATTCCTATAAAAACGTTTTTCCATCTAAATGTATGTGGAAACCGGTGTAAACATCTAATATACCAGATGATCACTCCCTCTAGAATGATGCTTAACGCTTTCCAGGCATATGCGCTTTTTAATGTCGGACTGTTAATGGAGTGCGTGACCGCCGCTCTAAATTGACGTTCTTTTTTATAGATAGCAAATATGTAAAGAGTGAATATAGCTTTGACGAGGAGACTGTCCCAAAAACAGCAGATTCCAAAAATGATTGTCGTTAGTTGCCTTGAAAGTTTGTATTGTGTGGCAAACAACAGTACAGCCATAGCTATTTGATACCTAAAAAATGTCCGCATCCTCCAATGAAAAGTAGCAATGATCGACCAAATGAGTTGTTCTCTGTATTTGTTGACAGTTTGCCACGTATCGGTGTTTATTGACGCAATAGGCGTGTGTTCCGATTCTGCGAATAATATGAGCGTGTTTAGGATGCAAATGATGGACCAAAATATATCTGAGTGTAGCGTGATTTCTTGAAAGCTGGCCACACACGCCAATGTGATTGAAATGTGGAAAACTGTGGCGCATTGGCACCAAACAGCATGTTTATGTAAAAACGTAAACATATTTATTATTTGTAATGGATTTATATATATTTTTTTTGGGTATAAAATCCATCCAATTGTGAAGAATGTGACGGCTGCTGCATCGTCTTTAACTGTCTTTAACTGTCTTTTCCTCTTCGTATGTCTGAGAATAAAATGGCTCATTTAAATACAATTTTTTTTTTGAAGAAAGATTTGAAACGTATTGAAGCGGACAATTTCTTTGTACTTAGTATCATGACTATCATTTTTACCTATTTAATGAGATCTAAATCTGATAAAGTAATGAATAAGCACTGGGGACGGTGCGAACTTTTAAGGACGATTGCGACGGTCGTCACTGCGATTTGTTTGCTACTACTGACGTTAGGGACAATGGTCGCTGGAACCTGGGTCATTCGAAGGGTTGACATCATTGAAACAACGTATCATCCGGAAAGAATTGCTGTTTTATTGGACAATGCTGAAAAAACGATGGGCCTTGCTACAGATACTGCGGTGCGCGTTCACAATGCCACGTTCAAATTAAAATCGGGACACCCTGTCAACATGTTAGAAGATGTGCACCGACTTATTGTGACATTGGAAGATATATCGAAAACATTGCGGAATTTACCCGTTGAACATGTTGTTTCAGAGTCTGAATTATGGAGACAAATGGGAACCAATTTAGTAGAATCTGTAAAGAAAACTGTAAAAGAATTATAATTCATATTCATAAACATCTAAAAATAACTCCCATATTAACTCTCCTAGTGAATCTTTCTTGACTTTGCCGTACCACATAGCAGGTATCCAGTTCAAATTGGAAGAGTCCATGGACACCTGACCTGCCTTCAAAACATGATCGGTTATAAGAAAAAAACGTTTTAAGACTTGCATATACAACAGTATACTGGTCAAATGGGCTGTTTTTTCGGCAGACGCGCCCGCCCCACCGTGTGCCATCTGACTATACAACGTCACTGCTTCGGGGCGCCCCGGAGGGCTGGGATATCTCTCGAAATAAGTATCGAGTGTAACACCACAATGCCTATATATTTCAAACACGGCAATGTTCCGAATATCTGCTAATTTAATATGAGTGAGCACTGGCTCTTGAATGCAACGCTTCAGAATGGCGGCAGCTCTCCGACGCGTAGAGCCCTCCAAGGTTTCTACAGAATCGAGCGCTAAACATACAATGCGTTTTGCCACAGTTTTGGTAGATTCCAATTCTGTCGCAAATTCTTTTTCAACGACTTGCAAAAAAAAATGTTTCAAAATATTTGTGGGGGGTGTTTCCGAGAGACCGTTCAACGTCCTGGTTAACACGCACAACTGCTCGAGCCAAATGTCCCGCTGCTGTTCACAATCCATAAATATACACAATATATACAAGCGATTAATATATATTCAAAAAAAAGGTTCGAGCGTGGATTCGAGCGTGGATTCAAGATATATAATATGACCATAGAAAAGAGATGTCTAAAGAAGATCCATTCGAAGAGTTACAAGATGAATGCTATATTTGTTTTGAACCATGCAAAACAAAATCACCCTGTCATTGTCAAACATATGTACATAGAAAATGTTTAAGACAATACCAAGAAACATCAGGGAATTATGAAACATGCATGATATGCCTACAACCTTATCCAAAACCTCACAACATTCTCAAAAAATACATTTCAAACACCATCTTCTCAGTCATCATGTATATAGCAACCGGAATTATAGGCACATTTATATGGGATATCTCTTCGAACCATACCATTCAATTTGAGCCGCCTTGGTCGATAAAACATTTTTTGGCCGCTGTCGTCACTTCCGTGGTGATAATCTTTCTGTATTTCATTGTAATTAGATATCGAATTCCAGTATAAAAGGTCAAAGCGTTTGTATATAATGTTTCAAGTTCTGTTTGTACTACTTCTTTTTATACCACACATATATGCCACATGCGAGATCAATCATTTTGATCTTTGGACCTGTGCGCTGAAAGATGCCTGCATGAATAAATTTCAACTCCACTCGGCCATCCGCCGAAAAAAAACACAAAACCTCAAAAAACCATATCTATTGGCCGTAGAAGGCTCACAATACCACAAACTATTCCAAGATTGCGACCACAATCAAGACGGATGCATCTCGATGTTCGACATCAAAAATGCCGGCAAAGCATGCGAAAGAACATGCACGTGGAGAAATACAATGAAAGATTTACTATGCTAACGGACAACGGCATTCCGGACACGTTTGCTGTTCGTAAGCCCATCTTGCAATACATCTACCATGATACACGTGCGCACAGGGCGTGACCTCTATCTGATTGTCCAAAATACTTTCCATGCATATACAACAGGTCTTGCCAGTGTCACGCGCAACCCTGTGAGAAGCCTCGTGGCGACGTTCTTCAAGAACCATCCCACCAAATCGATGCCCTAACCCGTCCAACTGCTGCTGCTGCCCTAACCCGTCAAACGAAGGCCTATGAACGCGACGGTCAGGCAGCTGAAGCCGATGACCTTGAAAAGCTCGGACAGTCGTGGAAATAATGGTGGACGCGATCGACGGTTGCACAATATCCACATCTCTGGTAGAATGACGAATGATGATTTTTACAGGCTGGTCGCCAAAATGACAAAAATTAATTAAAATAGAAGAAATATCATAAGGGGGGTCAAACAAAATAACATGATTTTTTAATTTACCATAAATCATTGTTATTGGAATGTCACGTCGGATAGATAATTCACATACAGATGTCATCGTTAATAAAAAAAAAAACGTGTTTATATATATAATTAATTGTCTTTACTTGAACCTTCTGAACTATTTTCTTGCGAGGTCTCTTCAGAGGTCTCTTCGGAAGGAGGATTTATTTTAGTCCATACTTGTTTCAAATAAGGCTTGATTTTTGGAATACTGTGAATCTCTTGACACAACACAACACCACATAACAAACCAAAGAAAAAGAAAAACATTTATTTTGCTCCACAATGCTTAAATACTCCTTTTCAAACGCTGGGCGACGGCATATCGCCTGTAAAAAGCGGAACGGACTCGTGATCTTCTGAGGTTGCCTCTTCGACTAGTGGCGATGCATTGGTTTCAACTTTTGTTTGCCACCAATTACGAATTAAAGTTTGGACAGATGGTAATGGAAACTGCTGACCCATCCAAACACCAATAACCCAACCGAATAAAAATTCAAACATATGACCCGTGACGCGCATACCTTGTACTTTATTTAGGAACATCATTTGGATTTAAAAAAAAAGAAATAAATGCAAAGCTTGTCGAACCGAATATCGGTCGAACAATAAAGAGAAATGCGCCGCATATCAACGCAAATACCGCGAAAACAATAAAGAGAAATGCACCGCGAAAACAATAAAGATAAATGCACCGCATATCAACGCAAATACCGCGAAAACAATATCTTTTTCTTTCCGAAAAAAAATTATAGATATACTTTACGACAAATATCTTCATCACATACGAATTTAAATTGTCTACCTTGACCATCAGTGTGAATTTTTTCATGAACTTCTTCTTTATCGTCGTCTTCATCGTCGTCTTCATCGTCGTCTTCACCATAATAGCTTTTTAGCCTTTGTGCCGCATTCATTGATAGTGTTTCTTCTTCGCCTGTTGGACCGAGACGATAATAAGTGCCATTTTGATGATGGATCTTCTTTTTATATTTGATTCCCAATGATTTGCAGAAGGCAGCAGCATCATGTCCTTTGTATATTTGTTCTCCATTTGAATATACAATAAAAGTCGGATAAGATGTTACGTTTAATTGTTTGAATAGCGTTTTTTCCATGTCTTTCAAGATATTACCTTTAATTTTTTGTGCGTTCAATAATTTTTCAAACAATCTTACTGCTCTTGGACAGTATCGACACCAATTAGTGGAACAAAGGAGTGCAAAAGTGCCAGGACCCTCGGCCTTTTTTTGTATGTACTCGTATGTTATTTTTTCATGTTGGACAAAAGTAGGCATTTAATTAAAGTTTTTTCATTTATATACTACCGATTCATTCAAATACTATTCAGAGTTTTATATTATTTCTTTAAAGCTTGTTTTAGTATAATCTTCGGGGCCACGCCCATCGCCATTAGTTCTTGCATGAGGAGCTTTCCCGCGTAGTTTTCGGTAGGTAAAGAAAAATTCATATTATTAAACTCCGTGAAGATCATTTATAGTCTTGAAGTTTATACACGGTCGAATGGAGGACGAAAAGTTGGTGGTGATGTTTGACTGTCGTTGGCTCATTCTAAAAATGAAGGATATAAAAGAGCAATGATGTGAACAAAATGCCCTTTCGTCAATTCCAATCTTCTGAAGGTGGAAAAGCATCCAAAGTTGCAGTAATTGGTGCAGCAGTTCTTGGTTCTGGATGTGCAAATATTCATGAGCATGTTGATGACATACGTGGTGCATGTTGTGCAGATGTCAAACGTAAATATCGCCACTATGCATTAGAGCACCACAGTGATAAACATGGTTGTCCCGATAATTTTTACAAATTGACAAATGCAAAAGAAAAAGCTTTAAAAACGTGCAACCCCTGTTCCCACAACAGCGACAAAAAACACACTCGTACCAAATACCAGCAACGCCCTACATCATCAAAGAAAACAGCAAAAAAGAGAAGAAAAGCACAGAGAAGACAAGAAAAATCGAAACAAAAACAAAGAAATAAAGATGACCACCACGAAACAAAAGTGTCAGCGACATCAGCAGCAATGGTTGTGGGTGGTTTGGTAGTGGCTGCAGGTGGGCCAGAAAACGAGAAAAAAAAGAAAAAACAAACATTGCGCCAGACCTCTACAGGAAGAACAGGAAGATAAAGATTAAGAAAAAATGGACTTATTGCTTCATGACAACACAGTAAAACAAACATGTATAAGCAAATTCGTTCGTAATCAAAATGTTAAGTCAACACGTGACGAAGACTAGCTCTGAACCAGAACCAGAACCCCTCAAGACCAACTCAATGGGAAAAGATAGGTTCAATAATGATGAGATTTACAACGTTCTGACACAAAACGCGTGATACATGATGCTGCTGGCTATTTTCAGCGCAGATTAACACAACAACGTGCATGGTACACTTCAAAGCCGTTGCACCACTGTCGGCGATCGTGTCGGCCGCGCAAAAACTGAAGAACCGTATTAAAACCTGTGCAACAGAAAAAAAAAGCACTGAAAAAAAAGCACTAATTTTGCCTGGTTTAACTTGATGTGGCTCATGGGTTCCTACTGACTTACCAACCCCCTCTTTCGCCCTTTCATGCATGTCTGTCCACAGTATCTAGATAGGATGTACTGGAATCAAGGAAATTGCTGAGAATCAATGAATATGTTTGAAAAAAATCGTATTTACATTAATAAATATATCAGAAATGACATCTCTTTTTGAAACCGAGGATGATGGATGTATACCATCACTGACATGGACACAACGGTGGTATGGATTTTGTGGATGTTTTGTCACAGGTAGCTTGACATCGTTACTGTCTAGTCTTTCTCTTGCAAAAGGAGATATACCATCATTTGCATTTGTATACACAGTGGGAAATATCATTTCTCTATGCTCTACGGGGGTTGTTTGGGGTCCGAAGAGACAATGCAAGAAAATGTTTGACAAAACACGCGCCATTGCCACTAGCATGTATTTAATGTGTATAGTAACCACTCTTGTGTTTGCTTTGTGTGATTTGGGGATGAAAACACCGGTAAAAGTGGGTGTTTGTATATTTTTCATTGTTTTGCAGTTTATTGCACTCTGTTGGTATTGTCTTAGTTATATTCCCTACGCACGCAATATAGCAAAACAATGTTTACCATATTAATGTCAATATATTTGATAATAGCTCTAAACTTTATATGTATAAAAATTGTACAATATGTAAGTGACAGTGATATGGATTCTCGACCTCTTCCTGCTTTGCCTAAAGATGGTGCAATCTTTTCAATCGCAGCATATGATTTTTTTCCTGGCTGCATCATTCATAGGTTCATAGGCGACCTTTTTACCTTTGTTTTTTCCGTTCTGTGCTATTTTCCAATCAAAAACTGTTTCGAGTGCAGCATTCATTTTGAGCTTGAGCTTGAGCTCCATCATTGAAAATTCTTTCGTTCCACCATACTGTAATTACCTTGACGTATTCTGTAGCGTTTTCTATATCTTTCATCACTTAGCCGTTTTATTTCACACTCTATTTGTTCAGCGGTATACTTACATATATGTTCAAACAGTTTCACAATGCTTGTAAAAGACATTTTGCGCAACTCCGAATTGCTATTTTCGTAACATCTATATTCGAGCGTAATAAGTTTGAATAAATGTTCTACCAAGTTTCCATATTGTTGGTTGTCGATTGGGATAAAATATTTCACATAGGTTGGTGCACCTGTGTAACTTCCAGAACGAGTCTTCAAATGTGTGGCCCATCCAGGTTTATACACTTCTGCATTAACTAAACGTTCGTCAGAACTACGTACGTATATACCACTTTCATTACCATGACGTTCCATAATATCAACTTCTTCAGGGTGAAGTGGTAAAGCAGGTTGTTTTTGGCATTGTGTTAGTATATTGTTATAGACATTACTGATAGGCAAACTCATTCCAAGTCAAATATTTAATTGATACAATAGATAACTATAAGTTATACACATAATCGCTGAAAATTCCAGAAAAAAGACGCTATGAGACAGAAGTGACACGTACTTAAATCGTTTTAATTCGTACTCGTTTGTATAGAACGACTAATGCGCCTCCATTGAACCCCGTACGGTAATATTTCCTTCAGCCATTCATAACCCTCGGTTTTACATCGCAGAAATAGTTCGTCCAATGAGTTAATATTGTGAGAAGCGAGCGCTTTGCAGCTTTTGGGACCAATGCCGTCCAATTGTGCAATTGTATTTACTTTTTTGGACAATGGCTTTTTGGCGGGCGTTTGTTTCTGTGAGTCCTTGTTTGGAAATGTAAGATCCATAGATTTCCGAATCTTTTTCAGACCATTTCGAGACCTTCGCGTTGAATGTTCTGCGAAGCCCTGGTCGCGCACAGATGAGGAATTCAGCGCGTTTTTGCCCCGCTTATTGCAATACACACACAGCCGAGCCAATGCCAGCGAATCGTCGATCGCGACATGCGCATTGTATTTTTCAGAGAATATTTTCTCGTATATTTTTGGCTGCGAATACGATTGGTGGCCAGGTATAAGTTTACGAAAGAGTTTTAGCGTGTCATGGAAACGAATCGTAGATGGCAACGGCATACCCGTCCTTTCCGCACATCCTTGCAACACCTTAAAATCAAATGAATTGCCGTTATGCGCCAACCAATCATTATTGCCAGTCCATGCCAATAAATCCCGCAAAGCCGCTGTTTCCGAAACAAAATCAGGGCCTGGCGCACCGTTAAACCATTTCGCGAAATCTTCAGCCCGATATTCCGGTTTTCGAGCGAGCCAGACAGCCGGGTCTTCTTCTTTTGAAAACATCGTACGATCCACCGACTTGCGTTTCACCAGAACTTTGGACCAAAAATTCAGCGTTGGTACGGGCTTTTGATGAATGTCCTTCAAATGTTGCATCAACGCCGCCCCAGAAACAACTGGCACTGAAATCGGATTGACCAACCGCATAAAACGTCGAGAGGTATCGCGCCAATGACAGGCGCCAATTTCGATGATTCGAGTCTCAAATCGCTTGGAACCGGTCGCACGAATCGCGTCCGAAATTTTGGCGGTAATCGTTGTTTCAAGGTCGATGCAAATTCCACGAGGAATCATAGAGAGTATCATCGCACATGTTCCCCTAAATACTAGTTTATTTAAAAAACACTTAATTGGAGTTGTCCAGCAAGATAAATAATATACAGATAAAAGATCAATTCGGTGTTATTTCTTATGTACAGTTCATAATTAAACAGAACAGACGCGTCCGTACCGCTTGGTAAAGTTTTCGTGGTCACAAATAGCCGTTAATATGGGCAACATTTTCTCGACATCGTTCAAAATGGCCGTTGATTTCGCCACCACGCCATTGATCTCATGGGCGACAGAAAGCGTCCATGCCGATAAAGAACACAATATAATGAACATAATCGCCGTCGCAATCGACGTGCCGTAAAAAGTCAACCAATGTAGCTTATTGCGCTTGAAAGAACGACTTTCTAGGAGTGTTGCCATTAAATTATCTTTGTTGGTTTGATCCGGTTCAATGTTCATCATTTATTTCTTTTGTCTAGATTTATAGTTCCTTTTATTCGTTTTCCGTATCGGACTGTTTATCAGAGCTAATATGTTCTGTATTTTTCCCCTGGTCCCTACTGCAACATTACAGACCTATATGTGACCTGTGTTTTGTCAATGTTTGTAATAAATATATTAAAACATGTCTTTGGCCACATGATTTGTAGATATTTATATCATAAGTAGTGACTAATTACCGTATCTTCGATTACGATTGGAGTAATCTTTTAGACATGCATGTTTTTTTGTCGCATTCTGGAAACAATGTTTTTATAAACATCAGTTCATCGCAAATGACACATGCAAAAGTTTGAGAGGCGCTGTTCTCCCGAAGTTCGAATCAACAGGTCGGGCTCACTCATATTGCTGGGCACGACTGATTCCCTGCCCGTGGCCATCTGTGTGACATCTTCAGAAAAACCGTACGAGACATAGAGATACACGGTCAAATCATTGTTGGTCGCCGTTTGTAGCTGGAGCTCATGCATTTTGTTAAGAATCGACGCATTTATTTTTTCGGGCGATGTCGAGACGAAACGGTACGCAATTTGACATTGATTGTTGACCAACCATTCGTCCAATGCTTGGTCGAGTTGTTTCATAGCACCATCCACCTGTTCTTGTGGCCTGGACCAATTTTCAGAAGACCAAGCAAAAATAGACAGTTCGCGAATTCCTTTTGAGAGACTCCAATTCAAAAGACCCTGAAATTACACTGGTCATCTGGGTCGGCGGACGTCCCCGTTGTTGTCTTCGAGTCCGGAGGTGGTCTTTTGATTCATTTCGAGAAATCGCCGAGGGCATCAAATACAAAGATGCCGACGCTGATTTCACCAGAATATGTGTGTTTCTGCCTCAATCAACTTTAAAGTTTCTCTCATTGACAGTGCCAAATACTTTTGCAAATATGGGTCCTTTGGGTCCTTCAACAATTTGGTATATTTCACAAATTCGTTTGATTGTGGATAGAGGTTGACATATTCCTGTAGTGTTATGTCAAGCAGTGCCAAACCTGGTTCAAATAACTGTTTCACTCTACGATATGTTTTGGGGAATTTGAATGAGTTTTTTTTGTCTTGGTTTGGGGGGCCCCCTGGCTCAGATGTGATAGGTCCAACCAAGACAAACCCCATTAGACGTTCCAGGAGTACACGAAACTGTTCGTAACGAAAAAAATCCAAATCAAGCACAAAAATTTGCTGCAACATTGGTATGTTGCGGGCATGTTCTATATAATCCTTGGGTTGGAACTTGATGATTGTGGTGTTTTTTCCAGTTGTTTTTTCAATTATCGCCTCTGACGGTATGTTTGCATATAAATGTAAATCCAGTTTACATTTTCTATTGTGTATGTCAATGTTCAGGTTGAAGAATGATGCCATGCTGCCTCCCAAGCATTGAAGTTGCTCGGAATTCGTTCCTCCAATCGTATTTTTGGTTTCATAGTCCCCTAACCATCGATCTTTATTATGGAGAAAGGCCTGCTGCCATACTTGTTCCAGCTCAGCATTGTAACCACACCCGTCATTATTTCCAATATTATTTTCGTCAACCTGCATACTAAACTCACCTCCATTTTCAGTCACTATTAAAAAAAAACCATCGATATCTTCGGTCGAGACTTGTTTATGATAGTTGTGGTAGGTTAAACCACCTTTCAAATAAAATCTCATTTTAGCTGGCACACCTGGCAGTTGGTTGAAACGTGTACAAAGCCCATTCAATTTGATGAGACACTGTAAATGTTCATCGTTGGATGCTGCATATTTAGTGATGTTGTTGTAACTGAAAGCATTCACAAATGTATTATACATTTTACAGTAACAGCATCTGGGTATTTGTACTGTAAATATTTAGTTTAATACCAGTTGTATTTAGGAAACAATACAACTGACGATTTATAGTTCCTTTTCTTCGTTTTCCGAATCGATCTGTTTGTCGTTGTCGGTGGAAGGTCCATGAACGGGCTTTCGCGAGAAGTTCATATAAAAATAGAGCATGCTTGAGCCAGCCAAAATGCCAGCCACAATTCCAATGTAATGTATATCTCTCATTTACTGGTTATTTGTATGACAGTTAAATAGGGATCATTTACAAATACCGCCGTAGAATATAAATATGAAACAGATCAGGGGTAATATCATAAACATAAAGATCAGAAACTTAAAGGGTAGCCAAGTAATGCGGCGACAGCATCTGAATCCCCATGACGTATGTTTCTTTTGCGCCACTAAAATGTGGTTTTCTCGATAAGTGACAAACATGTTGTCGTAAATGTCTACGGCGACGCCCGGCAAAAATGAGAAATAAGTACGTTCAAATTCATTGTCCATTTCCATTAAGAATTCCATAGCCAATGTATTGAAAAACATGTTCAAAAAGTCTTTGTCCGCGAAAATTACCCATAAATTTGTAAGATAAACCATGATATTAAATCCAAATTCCTGAAATGTATCTAGCATGACAATATATCCGTCTGTTGGCATCATTTTTTTGCGTTTTGTGCGGTCTACAATACCATCGTATAAGAAAAACGACTTGATGAAATAAAACATGCTTACAGCCGCCATCATGAGTTTTTCTTCCACAGTAGCTTCCATTGGACATGCGCCTGAATTGTATGTCCTTGACTGATGCGAAACAACGGCTATATACATGGACCATTGTGTAATAAATACCAATAAAGGTAATGCAAATAATGAGCTGAATATATGTGAACAATACACAGTATTGCGTCTTTTCAAGACGGCATTTTTATGGCCATTTGTCCAATGATATGCCAAAAGGCTAAACATGCCAAACTTTGGATCGGATAAGACCTCCTCTGTTTTTTCATCTACAGAAATATTCTCTAATTCTAGAGGATCGTCCTGCTTGGGTGTTTGACAGGCAGGCAAGACCTTTTTTTCCTGATTCGGTTCGAAGGCATTATCACCCAACGTTGAACGGACATGAGACTTTAAAAACTGTACAGATGTCATTTTCAATCTTAGAATGGGGATCTATTCATAATTCACATATATTTAGTATTCGTTATTTTGTTTTTTTAGCTTTTTTGTGGGCTCTCTCATACTTGGCCGACGAAAGTTCTTTTTGCGCATCCGGCACGAAATGTTCTGTATCGTTGCCAAGAGTAAACCAACCCGGGCTTTGCTCACGAGCAAAAAATTCCACGCGCGGAATATCGCCAAGAAGACGCACAATCATATCGCGCACTATTTCTGGCTTACGAGAATGCTGGCGACGAGGAGTCATCACTACAGGAGTCGAAGAATCCTCCAACAATGTTAAAAAATTTACCCGACAATTTGGATCCTCTTCATGAACCACAGAAGTCATTGAATTTTGACCACGATCCTTTTCTTCGGGCAATGGGCGCTTGTAAGATGCTATCTTTCCTCGAACAGCTATTAAACACAATTCCGCGTTCGAGCGAGTATAATATCCCACACCAAACGCGGGACGATCGCCATTCTTGGTGGTTTTCACCCAATTCGCAAAACAAGTCTTATACTTAAACCCCCATGCCTTGATCACATCTAAAGCTTCCTGCAGTAATGGCATCGTTGCCCAGAGAAATAACGCACAATCTTTCTTACAAATACGCTCAACCGCGGGACCAATCGCCTGCAACTCATGGCACGACATAGAAGGGTAAATGATGGAACCGTCCTGACGACGCAAAACACCCGCCTTCACATTCTGCTGATATTTCCAAGGGGGATCTGCATAAATAACATTCACAGAATCGGCGGGAAATTCAGATAATTGCTCAGAAATCATATTGTAAATATATTAATTAATTTAATTTAAAGTCACTTAAGTTTTACTTAATCTAAGAAGAGCGCTTGTATGTGCATTCGCCCTTGAACACTGCCATATCTAAGATACCAAACAAGACGAAATCCAAAACACTGAAAATCAGACCCACGAGGTTGACCGCATAGACGTTGACCAATCCCACCAAGAAAATGTTATTGTCATTGAGTGCGTCCAAAAGACCATCCTGGGACATCAACCACCCGACGTTGCCCGCAAATAAACCAAGATTAATGATTGAAACCACCCACTGTGATTTCTGCTGAAGTTCGATGAAATCGTCCCAATGTGCAGCAATAGACCACACAAAAGCTAATGTATTAATCACCACAATCGCCACCGTAATGTTAAACAAATGGTTGTTCTGATCTTCGTCTTCTTCGGTAAGGCCATCATGTGGGTGAACACATTCCGCGGGTTTGTCCTCCTCTTCTACCGGGTGATCATGATCGTGACTGTGAGTGTGTTCCGGTTTGTCCTCGGCAGTACTAGCAGCAGCTTCGGCAGTAATAACAGCAGCTTCGGCAGTAATAACAGCAGCTTCGGCAGTAATAACAGTAGCTTCGGCAGTACTAGCAGCAGTAGCAGCAGCTTCGACCAACCTGCGACCATTCAATCTACGGGAAGTAGTAGCGGCGGGCTCAACAGTACCGGTTGAACCCCCGACGAAAGAGCAATGAGTATAAGCAGCAACGCTATCACCGCCAGGCACGGTCTGATTCAACGAGGCCAATGCCAACGAACCCAAAAGAAGCATGGTCAAGTAAATAATGTTGTTGTAGTATGCGCGAACCGTAATGCCTCTGCCATTTTTCAATAGATCGTTTTTGCACATGATATAAATTACAAACATGCCATGCCATTTATATACGTCCAAATCATAAGTCAAGGGCTATGTCGAAAATGTCGCGCCGCAACCACACATTGATGTCGCATTGGGATTCTCAAATATAAATCGAGAACCCATTACATCCTCCTTCCAATCAATCTTTGTTCCCAACAAATAAAATAGGGAACGCTCGCATGTATGCAATAACACACCAGAATCCAATGTCTGAGTTTCTGTTGACAGTGGTTTTTCGGCGGTAGGCTCTAACACATACTCAAACCCATTGCAACCGCCAGACTTGCAATAAAAAAATAGTTCTTTAGAACGCTTTAACATCTCTCTGGCTGCCAAACTTGAAACGCGAATGGCCATTTGGCAAACACATCCAAACTTTTATACCACCAGACTATAAAAGTTCACCCTTCATCTATACTAATGTTTGCATACAATCATCTGCAGAAAACTCTACAACCACTCATCATCGACAATATCCCTCAAGAAGTCATTGATTCTGTCAAACAGATCGCAGAAAAACATAAAGGAGCCATTGAACTCGTTGGCGACTATTACGAATCATGTAAATCACACATCGAATTCTTACAGACAACGATCGTCAATATTCAAAGGACACTTTTAGAAAACGGCGTCCGTTTCTCTCAAAAAGGAATCGTCAAAGCCAGAGACCGAGTTATGCCCATCTTTGAACAATTTAAACAGCAGACCACCAAAACAGATCAAGTCACACACGCCATTCTACTTCTTATCGTGGACTAC
>Ga0114994_10000048_pt1 | contig 58419 bp, 51 predicted proteins | sample ArcticOcean_MG_C_9_FD_87043 | JGI IMG/M metagenome (GOLD analysis project Ga0114994, IMG submission 87043) | Marine microbial communities from western Arctic Ocean - ArcticOcean_MG_CB2_152 | ecosystem: Environmental > Aquatic > Marine > Oceanic | place: Arctic Ocean: Canada Basin | collected...
ATCAGCTAAGCTGTACTGCAGCACCAAACGCTCAACTTCCAGCAGACTAAAATGACCTGTAACGGATTTATTTGTGTCGCCTTGCCAATATTGTATGGCCTTTAACTCCAATGCTCCATATCCCCATAGGCCAACAGGTGCCTCACTTGATAAACGTGCATCTGTGGAGTGATTAGTGCGTTGATAACTGGCTTGGGGGTTAAGCGTCAACGTGTGCTCCACACTAAGCTGTAAAGGCTTATTTTGTGCAACGATAATGCTTTCTTCCAATAAGGCATCATCGGCAAACAAATCTCCACCATCGTATAAATCGTCACCCAGTAAATTGTCATTTAACAGATCATCACTTAACAAGTTATCACCTGCTTGAGCTGGCATGCCAACAAACATAACAATTAAGCACAAGGCAATCAGTCTCTTTACCACTTCAATGCCCATGTCTATTGCACCTGCTCCCTAAGGGTTTGTAGGTGCCTCTGCCTAAAGGCTTGGTCAGTCAGCGCCCGCTGCGTTAAAAAACCGTCATTAATGTTAAGCCCAAAGCTTATAGCTTTTATTTTCATATTAGTTAAACGTTGACTCACTAAATTTTTGAAGGTCATGCTTCTAGCTAACCAAATGCCATTAATTTTCTCAACTTTAGCCACCGATACCTGTTTAATGGCATTACCATGTTTGTCAAACATTTGCATTTTTAGACTTATAAAACGTTCCGTATCGACCCATGTTCTTACTTTGCCATAACGAGTGTGCTGTAAACGTTGTGGTGTAGGCACAGATTCAATCACTGCTACTGGTCGGCCTTTATAGGTTCCACGCTGCAAAATTTTATAGGTGTAATCATCCAATTTACCCGTTTCTTGGTCTTCGGTGGTTATTTCTGAACCAAACATACTAGTGGGCTCGGTCGCCTCATCATCACTACCCGAGGCAATACGTTTTACCTTACCCAGTGCTGATAAATAGAGCCAAGTTTCGTTGTCTTTATCACTAGCATCATAGGTATAGGTCAACATGCCAATGCCCCTTTCACTAGGAGGCTCCAGGATGATGGCGATGGACTTACTGTCTTTATTATTAGCGCCTATATTAATTTGGGCACTTTCTAATAGTTTAATGCGGGGCTTTTCTACACACTTGAGTTTGCCATCTTTAGTGCCATATTTGCAGGTAGTGAGTTGCATTAGGTTGAAAGATGAATCTGTAGTTTTTAATCGATTTTCATCCATTTCTTGCACTAACTCACGGGCAGTCATTTCTGCTTGGACAACGCCCACCACCAATAGACTAAGACTGAGTAGCGCCATCGCCTTGATTAACCGCATTATTTAGCTCCTTTAAATTGCAGATTATCTGTCACGTTTTGTTGGCCAAATTTAGGTTTAAATACCATGATTAAAGCTGGGAAAAATAGCAAGTCGCACAACAAGGCCACAAAGATAGCTAACGACCCAAATGCACCCACCTTGGCAAGACCCAAATAATTGCTAAAGCTCAGCATAAAAAAACCACAACCTAGTACCAAACTGGTAAAGGTTACGGCTTGGCCCACTTCTTTAATGGTGCCTACCAAAGCCAAACGCATATCACTGTGCTTAGCCAATGCCATTCGATAGTGGGTAATAAAGTGAATAGTATCGTCTACGGCAATACCTATGATCAATGGGGCAATCATTAAGGTGTCTGTATCTAAAGGTATTCCCATCAACCCCATGAGGCCAAAAGCCAATGTTGCTGGTATCATATTTGGGATGATAGACATCAGTCCTGCTTGGACTGAACCCAAAGTAAGCACTAACAAACCCGAGATAATAACCATAGCTAAGGCTAAGCTTTTAAACTGGTTATTACTCATATCATCCATCAGCCTCATCATCATGGCCAAAGTGCCTGTCACATGAACATCCATATTGGGGTATTGTTCTCCATGACCAGCAAAGGCTTCTTCAATATCAATCTGCACCAGTTCAAAAAACTCTGCATATTCACTAGAACCGGCGTTTCTAAGTTGCACGCTGATGTGACTCTGACTGTAATCATCATTCACCAAGGCGCGCCGCTCTTCTGGGTTTGAACTATTAAATAGGTAAAGCAGTTGAGAAACGGCTAGCTTGTTATCAGGAATGGTTTTGTAAACATCGCTACCATCTTGCATGATGGCATGGGTGTCTTTAACGAGGTCAGCTAAGGAATTAGTACGAATAACATGATGGCTGTATTTGTTTTCTATTTGCCGCTGGAGGCGGTCCATAGTTTGTAATACGTCAGCTTGCATCAAGGCATCAGACTGCTGCATATCCACAAAAATTTCTAGGCTACCAGTACCCATCATATGCTCATCAACTACGTTATAAGCCGTTCTTAGTGGCGAGCCTTCACGATAAAGCTCAGCAATATTAGAGTCTACCTTTACCTGTGTCGCTCCATACAAACACACGGCAAATAAACCCACAAAAGTAAAATTTATTGTGTATTTGTATTGCTGTGCAAAGGCTGGAATTTTATCCAACAAGTCCTGCAACCAAATGCCACTCAGTAACCATTGCAAACCACTGCGCCGCAAAATAAAACGAATAGGCCATAACAATAACCAAATCAACTTAAGCAACATGGCCATAGGCCATACCAAGTAGGATAACCATAAAAGCCAGCCAAGCTTTTTGGGAGCTGCCTTTTCCATAGGCATAGGGTGCCACAAATCCATTAGGGCTGGCAGTAAAAAAATGGTGTATAAAAACGCCAAAAATACACCTGCCGCAGAGGTCACACCAAACATCACAAACTGAGCCATCCCGGTGATGGTTAATGCCCCCATACCCGCCATGGTGGTAATGGTAGTGAGCAATATAGGTAATCCAGTTTTGCCATAGGCTTTGGATAGAGCAAGCTCATGGTCATGCCCGTGACGCCGGAAATACACATAGCTACTCAAAACGTGTACACAATCCGCCACACCTACGGCAACAATCAGCATCACCGTTAAACTAATGAGGGTGCTAGATTCTAAGCCTAGCCATCCCAAGGTACCTACGACAAATAAGGCGCTGATACCGATAGCAATTTGTGGCCACAAGACAGCGCTAGCAGAGTGAAATAGCGTCCACAATAGGACGTTAATCACCAACACCATACCTAACAGCAACATCCCTGCCTGCATCAGATCATCTACTGCAAGCTCAACCATAGACGCATTGCCAATGGGGTAAAAGTTAAACTGTTCTACAAATTCTGGCTGTTTATATAAGCGACTCACGGCCTCCATAAAAGTGAGATAGAGGCCTGAGTCCATGTCTTCAAAACGCACCTCAGCTTGGCTGGCTGTAGCGTCAAAATTAGTCGATAAACCATCATCAAAGTCGTCTGCTAACTCAAGTTCGTCATCTGCCATCAAATCATTAGTGTTTTTTCCAAGGCTTTGTGCCAATGGAATTGCGCCAAAATCTGTAGTCACCATAATGGCGCCATAACGGTGATTGTTAGAGAACAGGAATAAAGGTAAATTGCTTTGGGCCATAGCGATGGCTTTAACCTGTTCGGTTTCGTCACTATCCATAACCAAATTTTGGATCAATCGGGGTGAGCTTAAGGTATCTCCATCATTCACTTGAATACGTACATTAGTGAGAGATTGCACACGTTTTATGTGATCGAGTTCAACAGCTAATTCAAGGGTAATCCCGGCTGCCTCTAGGGTGCCTTGGGGGATGTCCTGCCAGTGGCTAAGGCTGCTTGTGAGCTGGTCGACTAGGCGTAAAGAGGCGGCAGAGAACACGTCTCCATCTTTAGCTTCATAAACAATAAATAAACCGTCATCGCTACCAAATTGATCACGGAACTCGTCTAGGCTTTGTAATACTGGATCGTCTTTGTTAAACCATGAGTCTACAGTCACATCAATAACAAACTTGGTGCTACCTACCGCCATAAATATAGTACTGGTTAACGCCAAGGCAATAATGCCCCAACGCCAAGGCCGCAAGCGATTTGGCAATCGTTCAAAATAGTCACTGATGGCCAACAGAAGATTTTTCACGATACAACTCCAAGCGAAGCAATAGGTTTAATCATAGAAAACCTATCAGAAGCAAACAATATGTCACTTTTGTACTAAGCTTTTATTATGATAAAAAGGAATTTACTAATCGGTGCCTTCATAGCGCTGCCGTGGCTTACTGCGTGCAGCATTGGTACCACAGTGGAACCAATGCAACGGCAGTTAGCTGCAGACATATACGCTCAGTTAGCGTTAGGTTACATGGAAAGCGGACACTTAGCTCTTGCTGAGCAACGTTTAAATAAAGCCTTGCAGCTGATGCCTAATGGCCATCTTACCCTTAAGGCCGCCCAACGATGGCAGACTATGCAACATACTCAGCCATAAGACACAGGGTAATCGTGGCAATAACACCTAAAATGCTGTTTTCATCGCCCGCCTTAGTTATACTTACGGAATATTTAGTTAAATTGTTCCGTTAAAAGGACTTGAGCCATGTTAAACCAATCTGTGAAAGCCGTGAGCTTAGTACTTGGTCTGGTATTTATGACAGCTTGCACTATGCCTGCCACCACCATCCCAACTGCTGGTGGTAAAACCTTAGCCGGCGATAGCCCTGTAGTAGCTAATTCTTACGCCGATATCCCTATTTCTGCTAATGACCAATTGGCAGTAGACCAGTCTTTGTTACTCAACACTGGTGAACAATGGATTGGCCGCGCTGTGTTAAAATCTAAATTAGATACGGTGCAGGCATTTGATTATTATATGACCAATATGCCTGATCATGGTTGGATTAACATCACTTCTGTTCAGTCAGAAATTTCCGTACTCACCTATGAAAAAGGTAGCCGTGTGGCTACCATTCAGATTAAACGGGGTACTTTGCGTGGCAGCCAGATTTCGGTCACTGTATCCCCACGGGATGCTATTGCTCAGTAAACCAATTAAGCACGCTTATATATGGGGTTGGGTAATCCACTCATGTGCGCGTTTGTAAATAGTCTGCCAGGTTGGCTTTCTCTGTTGTGCTAAGGAACAAGCCTAATTTACTGCGGCGCCACAAAATATCATCGACATTACAAGCCCACTCATGGGTCACCAAATAGTTAACTTCTAGTGCATATAAACCGGCACCAAAGTGCTGTCCTAAATCGGTCAACACCTTAGCATCACGCAATATTTGATAGATCAACGTGCCATAAGATCGAACATAGCGGGCACATAGTTCGATGGGTAGCCATGGGTAATTGCTGTTCAGTTGCGCCTGCAGACTAGCTTGGTCTTTAAAATCACCCCCAGGCAATGTGGACTGCATAGTCCATGCTGGTCCTGCATGTTCAAAATACTCCACCAAATCATCCACTGCCAGCTCTGACAACTTACGATACGTTGTGAGCTTACCTCCAAAAACTGACAAAATTGGAGCCATGCCAGCAGGGGCGTCAACCTCAAAGGTATAGTCTCTAGTCACTGCTTGCGGCGAATCAGACTCATCGTCAAGTAATGGCCTAACGCCAGAGAAGGCCCAACATACATCCGCTGCAGTCAACTGATGTTTAAAGTGCTCATTACTTATACCTAAAATGTAATCAATTTCCAATTGAGAAATAACCACATTAGAAGGGTCCTCTTTATACTCAATGTCAGTGGTACCAATTAGCGTAAATTTGTCTTCAAATGGGATCAAAAATACTACACGACCATCTTTATTTTGTAATAGGTAAGCTTCTTCTTCTGTGTGAATACGAGGCACTACAATGTGGCTACCTTTGATCAGCCGCACTTGTTTTGGTGCCTTCTTCTGCATAGCGTCTTGATAAAAGCTAGACACCCATGGACCTGCCGCATTAACTAGGGCTCTTGCACGCACTTTTTCAGTGTCACCAGTATTGACGTTTTCTAGTGTGATATGCCATAAACGATTGAAACGCTTAATGTTAATGCACCGTGTTTGGGTTCTTATGTCAGCGCCTTTTTGTCTAGCCGCTACTGCATTAAGGACCACTAAACGGGAATCATCAACCCATCCATCAGAATATTCAAAACCACGTTTAATATGCGGTAATAGTGGGCTGTAACGCCCAAACTTTATTCCACTTGAAGATTTAAGGGTAACCCGTTTGCTAAGGTGGTCATAAAGAAATAAACCGAGTTGGATCATCCAAGCAGGCCGTAAATGAGGGCGATGGGGGATGCGAAAACGCATTGGTTTTATAAGATGTGGTGCCTTATGTAGCAGTACTTCTCGTTCGGCTAACGATTCTCGGACAAGGCGGAAGTCATAATGTTCAAGATACCTGAGCCCACCGTGTATCAGTTTACTGCTATTAGACGACGTAGCTGACGCTAAATCACCTTGTTCACACAAAAGTACATTGAGTCCACGTCCGGCCGCATCTAGAGCGATACCAGTACCATTAATACCGCCACCAATGACGACAAGATCACTAATGTTACTTCCACTGTCCATAGTTATTGCTTCCATAGCTTAATTAAAAAGATCTTTGCATAATATAAGTTATCATTATCCATGATGCCGCAATCCATCATTATTTTATGCAAAAAACTCGTTTAAAAAACGGCCCATAGGCATGGGCCGTTATCTTAAACACCTAATATTGCATTAGGCGTTTTCTAACCTACTGCCAACTCTTAATCAATTCATCGTAATCGATGGTGATTGCTGTTGGTTTTTCGTTAGCTAACTTCGCCTTAGGTGAACCTGGTTGATTAAACCAGTATTCAGGATCACGGGGTTCGTTTAGTTTAGGACCAAGTTCCCCCTGCACTCCAGCACGTTCAAGACGCGCTAACACTTTGTCTTGCGCAGCAGCTAAAGCATCCATTGCTTCCTGTGGTGTTTTAGCACCAGAAGACGCATCACCAATATTCTGCCACCATAGCTGGGCTAGCTTAGGATAATCTGGCACATTGGTTCCTGTTGGAGACCACTGAATACGGGCTGGTGAACGATAAAAATCAACCAAGCCACCTAACTCTACAGCACGATCAGTAAACGATTGATGATTGATATCTGAATCACGAATGAAGGTTAAACCCACGTGGGACTTCCTCAAAGAGGTCGTTTTCGCCACAGTAAACTGGGCATATAACCAAGCAGCCTTTGCACGAACTTCAGGCGTTGACTTCATTAATGTCCAAGAACCCGCGTCTTGATAACCTAGCTTCTGGCCTTCGGTCCAATAAGCTCCATGAGGGCTTGGGGCCATACGCCATTTTGGCGTGCCATCCGCATTCATTACTGGTAAATCAGGATCTATTAGACTAGCAGTAAAGGCCGTGTACCAAAAAATCTGTTGCGCAACATTACCTTGTGCAGGCACAGGGCCAGCCTCACCAAACGTCATACCAGACGCACCAGGAGGCGCGTATGCGTTCATCCAATCACGATATTTGGTGATTGAGTAGACCGCCGCTGGGCCGTTTGTAGCACCACCACGAGAGACAGAAGAACCTACAGGCTGACTTTTTTCGTTAACGCGGATGCCCCATTCGTCAACTGGCAAACCGTTTGGCTCGCCTTTGTCGCCGGCGCCAGCCATAGACAACCATGCATCAGTGAAACGCCAACCTAATGAAGGGTCTTTTTTACCATAGTCCATATGACCATAGATCTTCTTACCATCAATTTCACCAATGTCGTTGGTAAAGAAAGCAGCTATATCTTCATAGGCCGACCAGTTAACTGGTACACCAAGTTCATAGCCATACTTGGCTTTAAATTTGGCCTTGATTTCAGGGTCAGTAAATAAGTCATAGCGGAACCAATACAAGTTGGCAAACTGCTGATCTGGTAGCTGATATATCTTACCATCTGGACCAGTAGTGAAAGATAAACCAATAAAGTCTTCAATATCCAAAGTAGGTAGCGTCACATCTGCTCCTTCATTGGCCATCCAATCGGTTAGGTTACGCACTTGCTTATAACGCCAGTGTGTGCCGATTAAGTCCGAGTCGTTAACATAGGCATCGTACAAGTTTTCGCCTGACTGCATTTGAGTTTGCAGCTTTTCAACAACATCACCTTCACCAATAATATCGTGAGTCACCTTAATGCCAGTGATCTCTTCAAAGGCCTTAGCTAAAGTGCCCGATTCGTACGTATGAGTCGTAATACCCTCTGACGCGACACGAATATGCATGCCTTCAAAAGGCTTAGCAGCATCGATGAACCATGCCATTTCGTCCATTTGCTGTTGTTTCGTAATGGTCGAGGGTTGGAATTCATCATTTACCCATTTTTTGGCGGCTGCCATATCTGCCACTGCGGCTTGTGCACCAAGCATCAGCACCGCAGAGGCAGCAAAAGCTGCCAAGGGTTTGCGTTTCAGAATTTTCATAAAAACTATCCTCTTATTATTTTTACCGTTACCAAGGCTTGCGCTCTATGGTAACTAATTAAAGGGAAGGACCTAAACAAAAGGCCCTAACCCCAATAAATCCGAATGGATGACCCATCTGGAAAACTTTTTCCTCACAACCTTTATACACCAAAAAAGAAAATATTCAATAATTAATTATCGTTATCGAACATTTTTTGCGTAAATATTCTTAATTGATGCTATATGAATTCGCTTATTAACACTTTCTATATATAAACACAGCCCATATAATGGATAATGCTAATGCCCACCAGAGGCTTTGATCAGTCCAGCGTATCCATCCTAGGTTTATAAAACCAGCACTTAATATGGATAAAAATAATCGGTCTCCACGGGTAGTTTCAAATCTCAACCAACCTACCCTTGGTCCACCACCTGGCTGAAAATATTCCCATATGCCCATAGCTGTAATTAAGCACACCAACACCACAAAAAATATGGCCACTGGCGTGGTCCATGCCATCCAAGATAAGTCCATCGCCAACTCTCCTATACACGGCCTAGGGCAAAACCCTTGGCGATGTAGTTACGAACAAAATAAATGACTAACGCGCCTGGTACTATCGTTAAAATACCTGCCGCCGCAATGAGGCCCCAATCTACACCTTCGCCAGTCACAGTGCGGGTCAGTACGGCAGAAATAGGCTTAGCCTCTGTGATAGTTAAAGTACGTGCGATCAATAGCTCAACCCAAGAAAACATGAAACAAAAGAACGCCGCCACACCAATACCAGACTTAATGAGTGGCATGAAAATGCGCACAAAAAACTTGGGGAAAGAGTAGCCGTCAATATAGGCAGTTTCGTCGACCTCACGAGGAATACCCGACATAAAGCCTTCCAGAATCCACACGGCTAATGGCAGGTTAAACAGCGTATGGGCAATGGCTACGGCGATATGAGTATCAATCAGCCCAACCGACGAATACAACTGAAAGAAAGGCAAGACAAACACTGCCGATGGAGCCATTCGATTGGTTAGTAACCAAAAAAACAGGTGCTTATCACCTAAGAAATTGTACCGGGAGAATGCATACGCAGCAGGTAAAGCAACCACCAGAGAAATCAACGTGTTGAGCACCACATAAGTGATTGAGTTGATGTAACCTGCACGCCATACGGGTTCGGTAAAGATAGTAAGGTAATTGTCCCAAGTGAAGTTTTTCGGCCACAAGGTAAACGCACCTAAAATTTCTTGGTTGGTTTTAAAACTGGTGTTCAGTAACCAGTACAAAGGGATCATAAGGAATATGATATACACCACCGGCACTAGACCACTCCAAGCAAAGGCGCGTTTTGGCTTTAAACTAAAACCGATCTGGCTCATGACGCACCTCCAGTCTTGGTTTCTGCTTTATCCATATTAGTTACCACCGTAAAAAATGCATAACAAATCAACAGTATGATCATAAAATACACCAACGACATAGCAGCGGCTGGACCTAAGTCAAACTGGCCTATAGCCATTTTAACCAAGTCGATAGACATAAAAGTGGTTGAATTACCTGGCCCACCACCTGTGAGCACCATTGGTTCGGTATAGATTTTGAAGCTATCCATGAAGCGTAATAAAATGGCAATAGTAAGCACACCACGCATTTTCGGCAATTGAATGTAACGAAAAGTCGCCCATTTAGACGCACCATCAATACGCGCAGCCTGAAAGTAAGCTTCAGGGATCGCCACCAAACCAGAGTAGGACAACAACACCACCAAACTAGTCCAATGCCAAACATCCATGGCCACAATGGTGATCCACGCATCCAGCACATCGCGGGTGTAATTATAATCAAAGCCCAAACTGACCAATGTATTGCCCAGCAAACCAATATCGGTACGACTAAACACCTGCCAAATGGTGCCTACGACATTCCATGGGATCAGCAGAGGCAGTGCCATCAGCACCAGATACACATTCACTTTCCAGCCCGACTTAGGCAATGACAAAGCAATCATGATGCCTAAAGGCACCTCAATAGCCAAAATGATGCAAGAAAATAGTATGTTACGTTGCAGGGCATCAAAGAATCGATCTGATTCCATTAGGTCTTCGAACCATTCAATTCCTACCCAATAAAATTCATTATTGCCAAAGGTATCCTGAAAGGCATAGTTCACCACAGTCATGAGTGGGATGATGGCACTAAACGCCACTAACAACACAACCGGAACCACCATCCACCAAGCTTTGTTATTCCACGTTTTATTCATGGTTGCGCTTCCCCTTCTAAGATGAACGAATCTTGGTAAATACAAATGCGGTTGGCATCAAACTGGGCCACTGGGTCTTTTGGTATCTGTGTGCGTTCTGACAATAAGGCGCTAAATTTTGACTCGCCTGCTAGCAAACGAACGATTTTATTACGCCCCAGATGCTCCACACTCTCAACCACAACTGGCAAGCCGTCTGATTGATGCGCTCTTTCATGCAGGCTCACAAATTCTGGTCGAATACCTAATTCCAGCTTACCAATGGGCGCTCCATAAGAGTCCTTTAGGTCAATATTTTGGCCTACCACAGTGGCTGTACTATCCTTTATTTCACAGGGGAAAAAATTCATGCCCGGTGAACCAATAAAATAGCCTACAAAAGTATGAGATGGGCGTTCAAAAAGCTCCTTAGGCGTTCCAAATTGTAAGATAGCGCCGTCCAACATCACCGCAATACGGTCTGCAAATGTAAGCGCTTCAATCTGATCGTGGGTAACATAAATCATCGTTTGGCCCACCTTTTTCTGTAACGCTCTGAGCTGTGAACGAAGTTCCCATTTCATTAGGGGGTCGATCACGGTCAAAGGCTCATCAAACAATACGGCGTTTACATCCTGTCTAACTAGCCCTCGGCCGAGGGATATTTTTTGCTTTTGATCAGCGGTCAGGCCTTTGGCTTTCATATTTGCCATATGCCGCAAATCCAATAAATCTAAAATCTCTTCAACACGCGGAATTATTTTTGCTTGATCAAAACCTCGATTAACCAAAGGAAAAGCAAGGTTTTGAGCTACTGTCATAGTGTCGTATACCACTGGAAACTGAAATACTTGAGCAATATTTTTGTCTTTCGTGGGTACATGAGTAACATCAGTGTCGTCAAAATAAACCCGCCCTTCAGACGGCTCTAGCAGACCTGAGATAATATTCAATAACGTGGTCTTGCCACAGCCTGAGGGGCCTAATAAGGCACAAGCTTCTCCATCATTCCAAACATAGTTAATACGTTTTAACGCATAATCAGATTCTTGCTGGGGGTTATCACCATAAGCATGAGCGAGATTTTCCAATACGATCTTTGCCATTTGACTACGCCTCCGGCTCTAAATTGGCAAGAGGAAGGCCTGCCTCGTTGAAAATAAAGAAATCAGCAGGGTTAACGTAAATGGTCATCTGCTCACCCACTAAAGCTGTAATTTCGCCTCCCGCTATGAAGTTCCAGTGAGCACCGAAAAAATCAACATGGACAAAACTCTCCGAACCTGTGAATTCACTACTAGATAAATGCATACTCAAGGCCACTTGGCCAAAGCCTTGCGGCTCTAAGCTACCGTGATAAGGCCTAAGCGCTAAATTATAACGGCCATCGGCCAGCGTACTATGAGCAGCAGCTACTGGAATCACTGGTACACCTCCAACACAGAAATGGCTGCCCTCTTTGTTGACTTGAATGTGGTTAACCGGTGGGTCGGAGAAAGTTTGCAAGCTGGATAAGCTGCTTGGATAATTGTAAACATCCATGGTGGGGCCATTTTGTGTAACTTGACCATTATTTAGTGTCACAGTATTCCCGTTCAGCAACAGGGCCTCAGAAGGTTCCGTGGTGGCATAAACAAAAATGGCGTTACTCTGCTCAATAATGCGTGGTAGCTCATAACGTAGTTCTTCTCTAAGTTTGTAGTCAAGGTTTCCTAAAGGTTCATCCATTAGCACTAGATCAGCACCTTTAACGATCGCTCTGGCAATAGCTGTCCGCTGTTGTTGACCACCCGACAAGTTGCTTGGCAAGGACTCCAAATAGGGAGTGAGCTTAAGTAATCCAGCAGCCTGTTGTACACGATTATCTATTTCGGCCAATTCAAAACCAGCAATACGTAATGGCGATGCAATATTTTCATACACACTTAATGATGGGTAGTTGATAAACTGCTGATACACCATAGCCACATTACGTTTTTGTACTGAAGTGCCTGTCACATCTGCTCCATCAATAGACAAAGTGCCTTTAACGCATGGGTCAAGTCCTGCCATGAGCCTCATTAGTGGGGTCTTACCAGATAAAGTTGGCCCTAAAAGCACATTGACCACCCCCCGTTGCAAGGTTAAGTTAAGGTTCTCAAAGTGCACTTCCGAGGTGGGAGGGTTACTGACATTTGATAATTCGAGCATGTGGGTACATGTTCCTTAGTTATTTTTATACGCCGATTAATTATTTAATTAAAACAACAAAATATCATCAGCATTGAACATTATTGACATCATATCATGGGTGGCATGGAAATAAAAAGAACATAAACGAATTTTATTAGTCAAAAAGGAACATTTTTGAGCTCGCGACTGGGTTTCTTTGTTATTAGCTTAACTTTCACTCGAATTGGTTTGAACTTTAGACACTGCTTCCAACCACCCATCATACAAATGGTCACGGAAAGGCTTGTTAATTTTAGGAGAAAAAGTCTGCTCACACTGCCACATCTGCGTTAATTCATCTAGCGATTCATAAATATTTGCCTGCAAACCTGCTAAATAGGCAACACCAATGGCACTCGTTTCAACACACATAGGGCGAGCCACTTCTGCACCTAAGATATTGGCCAAATGAGATAAGAACCAATCATTGACGGCCATACCACCATCCACTCTCAGTACTTTAGGCCGGACACCATCTTGCTCCATCGCTTTTTGTAGGTCTTTGGTTTGATAACACACCGACTGTAAGCCTGCGCTAACGATTTCCTTAATGCCTGTATCACGGGTGAGGCCAAAAATACCGCCCCGCGCTTCAGGGTCCCAATAAGGCGCACCAAGCCCAGTGAACGCAGGCACCATATAGACGCCATGATCAATCGGAGTTTCTTGTGCCAAACGTTCTACTTCACTGGCATCGCTAATCAACTTGAGACCATCTCTAAGCCACTGAATGGCTGCACCCGCGACAAAAATACTGCCTTCGATTGCATACACGGGTTTATTATTCAAACGATACGCCACCGTGGTGAGTAACCGACTACTGGAAGCCAAAGGTTTGTCACCGGTATTCAGTATCAAGAAGCAGCCCGTACCGTAAGTGCTCTTAGCCATACCTGGTTCAAAGCAAGCTTGCCCAAAGAGCGCTGCCTGTTGATCGCCTGCCACACCTAAAATTGGCAATTCGTGGCCCAAAACATGTTCACCCATCAAACCAAAGTTAGCGGCGCTGTCTTTGACCTCAGGCAACATGGCTGCAGGAATATTGAAAATCTCTAACAAGGTTTTATCCCAGCATTGCTCATGAATATTGAACAATAAAGTGCGCGACGCATTAGAGGCATCTGTAGCGTAAATCTGACCTCGACTTAAATGCCACATGAGGTAAGTATCCACAGTGCCAAACAGAAGTTCCCCTGCCTCTGCTCGCTCACGGCTACCTTGCACATGATCTAAAACCCAGCTCAACTTGGTAGCAGAAAAGTAAGGATCTAACAACAAACCAGTGCGTGCAGTCACCAGCTTTTCATGACCAGCTTGCTTGAGTTTTTGGCACATTTCCACTGTACGGCGATCTTGCCAAACAATAGCAGGGTAAATAGCCTCACCTGTTTGATGATCCCACACTAAGGTCGTTTCGCGTTGATTAGTAATGCCAACACAGGTGATTTGTTCAGCTTCCAAGCCACTGTCAGCCAGGCATTGGCGGCAAGCCCTGACAACAGTAGCTAAAATATCTTGTGGTGAATGCTCAACCCAGCCATTGTTTGGATAATGTTGTTCAAACTCATACTGTGCAGAACTGACTATGCTTCCATCTTTCGCAAAAATAATGCATCGCGAGCTAGTTGTACCTTGGTCAATAGTTAAAATGTATTGTTTCATTTACATACCTGTTATTGTAAACCCATTAAATATATTGCTTTATTGCAAATTTGTTAACCAAGCAAGGCAGCGCCAATGTCCCAAGTACGTCGTCATGAACTTATTGTTGATTTTGTCAATCAGCGCGGTTTTGCTAACATAGAACAACTTACCAGCCACTTTATGGTGACGCCACAAACCATTCGCAGAGACTTAAACCAACTCGCCAGTTTAGGTCAGGTGCGCCGCCATCATGGTGGTGCCAGCAGCAGTAGCAGCACAAAAAATAGCGATTATAGCGACCGCTTAAGCTTCAACATGGGAGCTAAAATACGCATCGCCGAAAAAGTCGCTAGCTGTATCCCAAATGGCGCTTCTTTGTTTATTAATATAGGTACTACTAACGAAGCTATCGCGCGTGCCTTATTACACCACGAAGAATTACAAGTGGTTACCAATAACCTGCATGTGGCGTCTATTTTATTACCCAAAGAAGACTTCAATGTTATTATTGCTGGGGGGCAAGTTCGTAGCCGCGATGGCGGTATTGTAGGTGAACAAACCTCTGATTTTATTAACCAGTTTAAAATGGATTTTGGCATTATCGGTATTAGCGCCATTCACGAAGACGGATCCTTACTAGACTACGACTACCGTGAAGTGCGCGTGGCACAAAGCATTATTAAAAACTCAAGCAAACTCATCCTCTCTGCCGACCATTCTAAATTTGACCGCACAGCCCTTGCTCGATTAGGTCATATCAGCCAAGCAGATTATCTCTATACCGATCAAACACCAGGACAGCACACCTTGGATATTTTGACAGCTCACAATGTAAATCTTCACATTGCATAGGTGTATCTAGTCTAATCGAGCTTATATCTAATATTTCTCGTATTAATGTTCGTTAACGAATATTAATACACGAGATAATAACATACAAGCTGGGCAAAAAAACTACTCAATCTTTTGCAGTTTTATAGCCTAGCTAGCGCTCAGTATCGTTGGGCATAATACCTAACTCATCCCATAACTCATCTACACGTTGTTTAACAGACTCGTCCATAGCAATGGTGCGGCCCCATTCACGGGTTGTTTCACCTTCCCATTTATGGGTAGCGTCCATACCCATTTTAGAGCCTAGGCCAGACACAGGTGACGCAAAGTCCAAATAATCAATAGGCGTATTTTCTACCAACAAGGTGTCTCGTGCCGGATCCATACGTGTGGTCATGGCCCAAACCACATCTTTCCAATCACGGGCGTTGACATCATCATCCGTCACAATAACAAACTTGGTGTACATAAATTGGCGTAAAAAAGACCAAACCCCCATCATCACTCGCTTAGCATGACCGGGGTATTGTTTCTTCATGGTCACTATGGCCATGCGATAGGAGCAGCCTTCTGGTGGTAGGTAAAAGTCAGTGATTTCTGGAAACTGTTTTTGCAACAGAGGTATAAACACTTCGTTTAACGCTACACCCAACACTGCAGGCTCATCCGGTGGACGGCCCGTGTAGGTACTGTGATAAATAGGGTCTTTTCGGTGGGTAATGCGAGTCACTGTGAATACTGGAAAACTGTCCACTTCGTTGTAATAACCCGTATGATCACCAAAGGGGCCTTCCTCTGCCATATCATCTGGAGCTATGTACCCCTCCAAGATGTATTCAGCACTGGCGGGCACTTGTAAGTCATTGGTCAGGCAGGTGGCCACTTCTGTTTTACTGCCACGCAACAGCCCTGCAAAGGCGTACTCACTCAAACTGTCTGGCACCGGTGTTACCGCACCTAAAATAGTGGCGGGGTCTGCTCCTAAAGCTACAGCTACAGGGAAGTTTTCACCAGGATGGGCAATTTTCCAATCACGAAAATCCAAAGCACCCCCACGATGAGACAGCCAACGCATGATCAACCGATTCTTACCAATCACTTGTTGGCGATATATACCAAGGTTTTGGCGCTGTTTATTAGGCCCACGAGTAATCACTAAAGGCCATGTAATCAATGGCCCTGCGTCGTCTGGCCAACAGGTTTGAATAGGCAACTTGCTTAGGTCTACTTCGTCGCCAGCCATAACATACTGTTGGCATGGCGGTTTACTGATGAGCTTAGGGCCCATATTCAGTACTTGTTTATAAAGAGGCAGTTTACCTATGGCATCTTTAAAACTTTTGGGTGGCTCTGGCTCTTTTAAGGAAGCTAAAAGATGACCTACATCACGCAGGCTTTCTACACTTTCGGCACCCATGCCAAGGGCCACTCGTTTAGGTGTACCAAACAAGTTAGCTAATACAGGAGTGTCGTAACCTTTAGGGTTTTCAAATAATAAGGCGGGGCCTTCTGCACGCAAAGTGCGATCGCAGATTTCGGTCATTTCGAGGTATGGATCTACCTCTGCTGTGATGCGCTTGAGCTCACCTTGAGCTTCTAAGCCTGCAATGAAATCACGTAGGTCTTTGTATTTCATAGTCATAACCTACGCGGTCTCCGTTACATCAACTAATTACTTACGCTTCATAGACATGAAGAACTCTTCATTGGTCTTAACACCTTTAAGCTTATCCAATAAGAACTCAGTGGCTTGACCGTCTTCCATTGGATCCAACAACTTACGTAAAATCCACATACGCTGCAGCTCATCGTCACGGGTCAACAACTCTTCACGACGAGTGGATGACTTACGGATGTTAATGGCAGGGAATACGCGACGTTCGGAGATCTTGCGATCTAAATGAACTTCTGAGTTACCTGTGCCCTTAAATTCTTCAAAGATGACTTCATCCATTTTAGAACCCGTTTCAGTTAATGCGGTAGCAATAATTGTTAAGCTGCCACCTTCTTCAATGTTACGCGCAGCGCCAAAGAAACGCTTAGGGCGTTCTAGTGCATGGGCGTCTACACCACCAGTTAATACCTTGCCAGAGGAAGGAATTACAGTGTTGTATGCACGGGCTAAACGGGTTATAGAATCTAACAGGATAATCACATCTTTTTTATGCTCGACCAAACGCTTGGCTTTTTCTACAACCATTTCTGCAACTTGAACGTGACGTGAAGGTGGCTCATCAAACGTACTAGCAACCACTTCACCACGCACCGAGCGTTTCATATCCGTTACTTCTTCTGGACGTTCGTCAATTAGCAATACAATCAGGTGACAGTCTGGGTTGTTACGGGTAATGGAGTGAGCGATGTTTTGCAACATCAGGGTTTTACCAGCTTTTGGCGGAGACACGATCAAGGCCCGCTGACCTTTACCCATTGGAGCAGTTAAGTCGATTATACGAGCAGTTAAATCTTCACTAGAGCCGTTGCCAAGTTCCATGGTTAACCGTTCTGTCGGGAACAAAGGTGTTAGGTTCTCGAACAACACCTTATGTTTAGCTTGTTCTGGTGGTCCATAGTTAATGCTACTGACTTTAAGCAAGGCAAAATAACGTTCGCCATCTTTAGGTGGGCGGATTTTTCCATCTATGCTATCGCCTGTGCGGAGACTAAAACGGCGGATCTGGCTCGGCGATACGTAAATGTCATCGGGCCCTGCTAAATACGATGCATCTGCTGAGCGCAAGAAACCGAAGCCATCTTGCAAAATTTCCAATACGCCTTGGCCGAAGATATCTTCGCCGCTTTTGGCATGACGTTTAAGAATACTAAAAATGCAGTCTTGTTTACGAGATCGGGCAATATTATCGAGACCCATGCCTTGGGCAATCTCGACGAGTTCTGGCATCGTTTTTGTTTTTAATTCAGTTAGATTCATAGGTAGAGGGGCGTCAGTGCGCTAGGGGGATAAGTAAAATTAGTGGGGTTGTAGGCTAAGTTAGCCGATTAAAATCCAGCTGATGGGACAGAAGGTCGTGCTGGATTAGTTACAGTCTGTATCAAGCGAGGTCAAGTGTCAACGTTAAAATACGCTGGCTAGACGATAATGCTCTATGGCAACATCAACATGCCCCATTTTATGCTGTAACCGAGCCATTTCAGCATGAGCTTCTTTACTTGCCTGCAAGGTGATGCTGGCTTGTAAGTAGTCTTGTGCTTTACCCCACAATTCCAAGCGCCGACATAGGCGACCTAATGTGAGCTGCAACGCCGCGCTATCCTTGGCATTAGCTTGCCACGCTTCAGCCTTTGTTAAGCTCTTCTGTAAATCAGTTAAAGGTAAATGTGCATACTCAAGCACCAGCTCGTCCAACCACAGCAGCTTAAGAGCTTGCTCTATAAATGCTTCTGTCTTGCTAGCAGAATCGCCTTCAATACGAGCCATTGCCTTGGCGTAACTGATAATGCTTGGACCATGATTAGTAATGCTTTTTGGTGCTTTGCTCCATAATGCTTGTAGTTGGTCTAGACTGCTTTTCACTGCGCTGCCATCCTGCCGGTGGCTGGCACTAAAGGCTCGCCCATAAGCTAGTTGCTGCTGTTGCGCTAATTGATCTTCACTAAGCTGGTTACAGCTGCCTACTACCAGTAATAAGCTAATAAGTTCTGGCCACATTTGTTGGCGCTGCAACAAATCTAACAACAACTGATTGGCTTCTGCATGCTGAGGGTTAAGCAGATGAAGGCTTCGCAGAGCATTAAGCGCCTTTTCATCATTGCCTTGGTAGAGAGAAATTTCAGCCAGTTTCAAGTGTACAAGTTGCTGGGTACCCGGAAACTCTGATACCAATTTGTTTAACACCTGCCCTGCTTCATCTATCTTGCCTTGCCTACCCATAGCTGTTGCTAGGGCAGGCAGCACTACAATAGGCTGACTTGTGGTGGGAGCAAGTTCAGCGAACTTCTTTTCTGCACGCATGTTTTGGCCATCCGCCAAGGCCAACAGGCCGTGACGGGTTTGTAACTGCATACGCTTTATTCGACTAGTCTCTTGCCAATTGCCAAGCACCCGAAAAGGTAAATTTAATGCAATAACAAAGCGTAGGCTTAAGGACATTGCTATATACACCAAAACAATGCCTAACATTAACACCCAAATGCTCATTTCTATGCTGGTGTCACCCCATGCTAGTAACACATAACCAGGGTCTACATTGATCAAAGTGCCTAGTCCAGCACCCACTAACAATACCAATAAAATAACGAGAATTAAGAAGCGCATGGTTTATTCTCCCACCAATGGCTCAGTTGGACTTTCGTGTAATGTGGCGATAAAGCCTTGCAAGGAGACCAGAGAGCCACTGATATTAGGCATATTAACTAACACCTTAACCTCATCAAGGGCACTAATCTGGGCATGCATGGCTTGGGCAATGACATCATTTGAGCGATAATATTGAGCTAAAAGTTGCTTTACACCCACCAAAGATTGATCATAAATAGTTTGTTGACGGCGCAAAAGGGCCACTTGTGTTTGACTCAATGCCATTTCAATACGCATACGCACTAACAGTTCAGCTGCAGGAGTGAGTAACTGTTGACCTTCTTGGGTGCGGGACTGTACCTTAACCAGCTGTTTCAGCTCCCCCCATACACTGGCACCTACGGCTTTAGTACCATGCCATACGGACTGCGTCCAATTCACTTCTGCGGCTGGCGTGGTCGCAGTACCTTCTGTACTAGCAGCCTCAGGCGTTTTATTGGGGACCACAGTCTCACGGCGAGGTGGAATGAAGGTAAGCTGGGCCGCCAACCCAGAAAGCGCGGCAAGCTGAGCATATACACCTTCTACATCTACACTCGGAACGGAGGTAAGGGCCGCTAAGTCTGCAGCAATTGCGCGTCTGATGCCGTAAGTACCTACTTGTTCACTATCTCGAATGATAATATCAGCGGCCTTAAGTAAGGCGATAGCGGACTCACTAGCTTGTTCCATGGCTAAACGCTGATTGGCTAGACGCAATAAATATTCGGCTTCTGCCAACTGCCACTGAGGCAATACCTGGCCTTGATCTAGTTGGGTTTTAGCCATTGTTTCTAAAGCGCCAACTAACGCTTTATCCATACGTTCTTGGTTATCTTCTAAGTCTGTTTGTTGGCCATTTATAGTGCGCTGAGCGGCATCATTTGCCACTGCTAAATCGTTTAGCTGCTGGGCCAAAGATTGTTGTTGCATCTGCCACTGTTGTAAATCTTCAGATTGACCATTTTGGTATGCAGAAAGGGCAGTCGTTTGGGATTGTGCCTGCCATTGCCAGTAGCCTAGACCCGCTACCATAACAATTAACAACATGACTAGTAGCCACAATAGGCCTAGCCTGGTCTGTATTGCTCTGCTCGCTTGCTTTGGTTTTGCCCCACTGGCTCGGTCCGCAGGCTTAGAAACCTTGGCCGCTTTGGTGTTGGATGGCTGTTTGTCTGGGGCCTTTTCAGGCACATTTTTGTCGGCTTTGTTCTGGTCTTGTGTCACTGTTTCAGCATCCTTTTTCAGCGGCCTAATAAGCCTGCTATCACTACGCCTTATATACACTTGGTACAGGTTAGTTAGGCGCTTATTTTTTTATTTTCTGCAACAAAGTATCGCACATTGCTTGATTGCTAGCACTAACGCTAGTTAGCAATACACGGTAGCCTAATGTTTTGGCCTGCTCCGCTACTCTTGCACTAGGCAAGACTAATACCGTGCGTTGTTTGTCGCACCAATCTTGGCCACTTAACAATAGATCAAAGTTCTCTAAAGTTTCACCACTTTGTAACATCACAACCCCGGGTGCGAATTGACCCAAACTCAACAACTGCTCAGGGTTAATGTTTGGTATCGTACGCTGGTAACATTGGGCATAATTTACCTTAGCTCCAGCCACCACCAAGGCTTCCGATAATGTTTCTCTGCCACCGCAGCCACGTACAATTAATACCTTGTGGTGGTTTTGAATTTGGGGCAACAAATCAGCCAGCAAAGCTTCACTTGTGTCGCCCGTGTGAGGCCTAACTGCCTCAATGCCTGCCGCCATTAGTTGCGCTTGTGTAGATTCCCCCATCGCCCACCAGCGCACACCCACCGGCCACTGGGGCCAATAGTCCTGAACTAGGTCGAGCCAGTGCTGGGCGGCGTTGGTGCTGATAATAATGACATGATCAAAACTGTCCAAATCCATCGCCCACTGCTTACTTTGTAAGCCATCAACTGACTGTGGCTCTACGGGCACAATCTGCAAACAAGGCTGGTGCTGCACCTCAAACCCATGCTTACGCAACAGTTCGATCGTAGCCTTTGCTTGTGCGGCTGGCCTTGTGACCAAAACCCTCATGGCTGTCATAAGTTATTTACTGAGCACCGTAAATAGCCCGCAGAATTTCACCGGCACCTTGTGCCAATAGATCTTCTGCAGCGGTAATACCTAAGCTTTCAGCATCCCTACGTGGGCCTTTAATTTCTGTGGTAAGAACACGGCTGCCATCCACTTCGCCCACCAAACCTCGTAACCACAGCTGATCACCTTCTAATTCGGCAAAACAGGCAATAGGCACCTGACAACCTCCTTCTAAACGTTTGTTGAGTGCCCGCTCAGCAATCACACGATCTGCCGTATCTTTATGGTGTAATGGTGCCAACAAAGCCATAGTGGCAGCGTCTTCTAAACGACACTCCACACCCACCGCGCCCTGCCCTCCAGCGGGCAAGCATTGCTCGTCAGTTAAGCGCGATTGAATACGGTGATCAAACTCAAGACGCATTAATCCAGCGCTAGCAAGTATAATGGCATCGTATTCGCCAGCATCTAACTTAGCTAAGCGGGTATTTACGTTACCACGCAAATCTAATAATTGAAGATCCGGCCGTAGAGCTTTAATTTGTAACTGGCGGCGCAAGCTAGACGTGCCAACCTTTGCGCCTTGAGGTAGTTGGTCTAAGTTATTAAAATGATTACTGACAAAAGCATCGCTGGGGTCTTCTCGTTCACATATGACAGACAAACCCAAGCCTTCGGGAAACTCCATAGGTACATCTTTCATGGAATGCACAGCAATGTCTGCACGGTGTTCTAACATCGCCTGTTCTAGCTCTTTAACAAACAGGCCTTTACCACCCACCTTTGCTAACGGCACATCAAGTATTTTGTCGCCCTTAGTCTTCATCCCTAAAAGCTCTATAGTGATACCGGGATGATGGCGCTCTAGCTCTGCTTTAATAAAATTAGCTTGCCAAAGGGCAAGTTGGCTTTCACGAGTGGCGATGCGGAGGGTGGTCATAGGTTACGATAACTAGGTGAATATTAATATGTGCCCTAGTGTATCAAATTGCTCTGCTTTAGACGCCATGATCATGCTGATTTATTGATCAGTAATAGGTAAAATAAGCGTTAAGCTGTTCCTTACTCGTTAAGATCAATTTTATGTCTACTGATTTACCCTTCAATATTGAAAATCCCCGCCGCATTCGTAGTTTTGTAAAACGTGCTGGCCGTATGACACCGTCTCAAGAACATGCACTGAAACACTATTGGGTGCGCTATGGTTTGGGGCTCAATCAAGGGCCTTTGAATTTTGTAAACATATTCGGTAATAACCATCCAGTAATCATGGAAATAGGTTTTGGTATGGGCGATTCCCTTTCCACCATGGCTGCCACCATGCCAGAGAACAACTACATTGGTATTGAAGTGCATCGCCCAGGTGTTGGTCGTCTACTTAACAACCTTGCTATCCAAGAGTTAAGCAACGTGCGAGTATTTTGTGATGATGCAATAGAAGTGATGGCCCAGTGTATTGCAGATGGCAGTTTAGGTGGCGTACAGCTATTTTTTCCCGACCCATGGCACAAAAAGAAACACAACAAGCGCCGCATCGTACAGCCTGATTTTGCCCAAGATATTCGCCAAAAGCTTACCATCGGTGGTGTATTTCACATGGCTACAGATTGGCAACCTTATGCAGAGCACATGATGGAAGTGATGGAACCTGCTCAAGGTTACAGCAACCAAGCAGGTGAGGAGAAATATTCACCACAGCCAGACTTCCGACCTAGCACCAAATTTCAACGCCGCGGAGAAGGCAAGGGGCATGGAGTGTGGGATTTGATGTATCAGAAACACTGCTAGGACAATAACCCTCCACTAAGGGTAAAGCACCATTTGTGTGCATCGGAAAATGGCAACGGTTCTACCAGACTCTTTGTGAGTCACAATAGCATCCCACACCTGGGTTGATTTTCCTAAGTGAGCAGCTGTTGCAATACACGTAATGGTGCCTTCTCGGGCTGTACTTATATGGTTCGACTTTAATTCAATCGTGGTAAAGCCAGTGGCCCCCACTGGAAGATTAGCGGTGCTGCCATAGCCAGCACAAGTGTCTGCCAATGTTACAATGCTACCTGCATGAAGATAACCGTTGATTGCAAGCAAAGACGGCACAACCTCAAGTTCTGCTTCAACCATACCAGACACCACACGAGTAATCTGAAGACCGAGGTGCCCGGGCAAGCTGCCCGCACCAATATCATTAAAAAATGCAGGGGTGAACTGTTCTGATGTCATCATTTGCTCCAAACGGGCTAACTAGAAACTTCGCGGCTTGGTAACATTTACACTAACCGTGAGTGGATATTATTACATGACCTAAGCTATCTCCGTTTCTGGATGACTATGTGGTCGATTAAAATTGCAGCTGTTTAAATCATGTCACCAAGGCTAGGCGGGGTTTACCTCGACTGCTGTTGTGGTTAGGGTTAGCATACCTAAACGTTAAAACACATCTGCTCTGGTACTCTAACTCATGACTCCGGCGATCGACCAACTTACTAACTTAGGTGTTCATCACAATGTGCACGCATATGCCCACGACTCCAAACTGGCGTCATATGGTATGGAAGCTGCAGACAAACTAGGCGTGGCTCCCCAAAGGGTATTTAAAACACTGGTAGTGGATGCTGGAGACAAGGCTTTGGCGGTGGCGGTGCTGCCAGTTGATCAACAGCTCAACTTAAAGCTTATGGCTAAAGCGATTGGTGCGAAGAAAGTAGTAATGGCAAACCCAGCTGCAGTAACCCGAAGTAGTGGCTACGTGCTGGGTGGCGTGAGTCCAGTTGGTCAAAAGCGAGCGCTTACTACGGTTATAGACCGGCGTGCTAGATTATATGAGAGCATCTATGTGAGCGCTGGCCACAGGGGATTAGAGGTTGAACTAACGGCTGGTGATTTAGCCATGGTGACCCATGGTTTATTTGAAATCATCACTTAGTCCCACTATAACGGCACTAATCCAACTCGGGTCTAGTCGGTAAAGGACACATAGCTAGGGGCTAATTCAACCACTTGTGCACTCATGGCCGCGGAGTTGATACCGATATCAATGAGGCCCTGCACAATCATGTTGCTGAGCTGTTGCTTTTGATCTGCGGTGCGACCTGTCAAAATGTGTGACGTAGCGTGGATAAAGCGGTCTGAACCGGTGCCTGAAATATGGTGATCGTAGCCGGAGCAGCGCACTTTAATGTGATCCGTCTCAAATAAGCCTGACTTCACGTGGGCATCGAACACACAACGTAATAACTGATCTGGTGTGACACTACTGCTGAGTTGGTTAGAAATTTCTATAACGCAATGTGGCATGTTAGGTTCCTGCTGAATTTTTTATTTAGTGGTATTGCGCGCTTTGATCATGCACGGCATCGACAAATATTTTAGCGCTTTCTGGGTCTACAAACTGATGTATACCGTGGCCAAGGTTAAATACATGGCCATCGTTTTTACCAAAATCTGCCAATATACGGCCTACTTCAGCCTCAATAGTAGGTGCATCTGCATATAAAACACTAGGGTCCATATTACCTTGAAGGGCCACTCTTTCACCTACACGGTTGCGGGCTTCACTGACTTCTATGGTCCAATCTAGACCCAGGGCATCGGCTCCTGTGGCTGCCATTTGCTCTAACCATTGGCCCCCATTTTTAGTGAACAAGATGACGGGCACTGCTCGGCCTTCAGATTCACGGGTAAGGCCGTTAACGATGCGCTGCATGTAATCTAAGGAAAATGCTTGGTAACACGGCCCACTGAGTACGCCGCCCCATGTATCAAAGATCTGTACCGCTTGAGCACCCGCTGCAATTTGAGCGTTTAGGTAGGCAATCACTGAATCGGCCAATACGCTTAGTACTTGATGTAATAACTCTGGGGTTGAATACATCATGGCTTTGATGTGGCGAAAATCTTTGCTGGAGCCGCCTTCAATCATGTAGGTGGCCAAGGTCCAAGGGCTACCAGAAAAACCAATTAACGGTACATCGCCTGACAAGGCACCACGGATAGTACTTACGGCGTTCATGACGTAGCCTAAATCATCATTCATATCTGGCACTGCGAGCGCCGCTACATCGGCTTCTGTGCGCACTGGCTTTTCAAACTTAGGGCCTTCGCCCGCCTCAAAGTATAAGCCCAGGCCCATTGCATCTGGCACCGTTAGGATGTCTGAGAACAAGATAGCCGCATCAAGGTCGTATCGACGTAACGGTTGTAGGGTGACTTCACAGGCAAAATCAGCATTCTTGCAAAGGCTTAGAAAGTCACCAGCTTCAGCACGTGAAGCACGGTACTCTGGTAAATAACGACCCGCTTGGCGCATCATCCATACAGGAGTCACATCAACAGGCTGGCCCATGAGGGCGCGAAGAAAGCGGTCGTTTTTTAATTCAGGTTTGGAAGCGGTCATGGCGGGCAATATGGCCTTAAGGCAGATAGTAAAGATTGCCGCTTATGATATAGATCGCCTGCCTAATTGTCACGGCTTGTGGCAACTATACAGGCGTTCTGCAGGCGTTATGAAGGTTCCACTATAAGGTTTAGACTTGTAGATAATCTAAAATACCATCTGCTGCTCTTCGTCCTTCGTCGATGGCGGTTACCACCAAGTCGGAACCACGCACCATATCACCACCAGCAAAAATTTTGGCATTGGAGGTTTGGAAAGCGTACTTTTTAGCCACTAAATCGGACTCTTGGGCCACTTTAACAAGGTCCCAATTGTTTAACTCAATCCCTGCATCGGCCATCCAGCTGGTGGGGCTTGGGCTAAAGCCAAAGGCTACAATCACAGAGTCTGCCGCTACAATTTCTTCACTTCCTTCAACCACAATAGGACGGCGGCGACCATTTTCATCAGCCTCGCCCAGTTGAGTTGTGACAAGTTTAATACCTGTGACCTTACCGTTTTCACCTATGATTTCAACAGGTGAACGGTTAAATAAGAACTGAACTCCTTCTTCCTTAGAGTTGGCAACTTCCTTAATGGAGCCAGGCATATTGGCCTCGTCTCGGCGATATGCACAATAAACATTGGCCGCAGCTTGGCGAATGGCTGTGCGATTACAATCCATCGCTGTATCGCCACCACCTAGCACCACCACTTGCTTACCTTTTAGGTCCACAAAATCAGCTGGATCTTTTTCAAAACCCATACGGCGGTTGATGTTAGAAACCAAGTAAGGCAAGGCTTCGTGGACGCCTTCTAGGTTTTCACCTGGGAAGCCACCACGCATCGACTTATACGTGCCCATGCCCATGAACACAGCGTCGTACTCTTCCATTAACTGGTCTAAAGTAATGTCTTTGCCTATTTCTACGTTGAGTTTAAACTCAATACCCATGCCTTCAAATATTTGACGGCGCTTGGCCATAACAGGCTTTTCTAGCTTAAATTCAGGAATGCCAAAGGTGAGTAGGCCGCCAATTTCTGGGTAGCGATCAAACACCACGGCAGACACACCACCGCGTGTTAGCACGTCTGCACACGCTAAACCCGCAGGGCCAGCACCAATAACAGCCACTTTTTTGCCGGTTTCAATCACGTGGCTCAAATCTGGTGTCCAGCCCATAGCAAAGGCAGTGTCGGTAATGTACTTTTCTACCGAACCGATAGTAACGGCCCCAAAGCCATCATTGAGGGTACAAGCACCTTCACACAAGCGGTCTTGTGGGCATACGCGGCCGCATACTTCTGGCAGGGAGTTAGTTTGATGACACAGCTCCACAGCTTCTAGAATGTTGCCTTCAGACACCAACTTAAGCCAATTAGGAATGTAATTGTGCACTGGGCACTTCCATTCACAGTACGGGTTCCCACACTCTAGACACCGGTGCGCCTGAGGCTTAGCTTCTGCCTCAGCGTAGGGGTGATAGATTTCGGTAAACTGGCGTTTACGCAAGTCGTGATGCACTTTAGCAGGATCTTGACGGCCTACGTCGATGAATTGAAAATGGTTGTCTAATCGTTGAGCCATAATAGCCTCGCATGCTTGGTAATTTGTTTCTAAAAATTTTGGATTATTCTGTCTTAGTCCGCGTATTAGCCATTAACTGCTGTAAATTGGCAGCTTTGGGCTTAACTAACCAGAACTTGCTCACATAATCTTCAAAATGATTACTGAGTTCTTTACCCCAGCGACTGCCCGTGGCTTCAGAGAAGTCATGCAGCACACCGCGCAAATAACTACGGTACTCTTCCATGTCCTCTCCACGAATACGGTGAATTTCCACTAATTCGTTGTTGTACTTGTCTACAAAAGTACGGTCTACATCGAGTACATAAGCAAAACCACCGGTCATACCTGCACCAAAGTTATATCCTGTTGCACCAAGTACCGTCACCACACCACCAGTCATATATTCACAACAGTGGTCGCCCGCACCTTCAATAACTGCATGGGCACCAGAGTTACGCACGGCAAAACGCTCTCCTGCACAACCTGCTGCCATCACGCTGCCGCCCGTTGCACCGTACAAACAGGTATTACCCATAATGGAGGTGACATTAGACTTAAAGCTAGAACCCTTAGGTGGGTAGATGACGAGCTTACCACCAGCCATGCCCTTACCAACGTAATCGTTAGCATCACCTTCTAGGTACATGTTCAAACCACCGGCATTCCACACACCGAAGCTCAAACCAGCAATACCCTTAAGGTAGACTTCTAACGGATGCCCCGCCATGCCATTGTTGCCATGTACTTTGGCAATAGCGCCAGACACTCTGGCACCTACGGAGCGGTCACAATTGGTAATATTAAAGTTAAACTCACCACCTTTCGAATTGGCGATGGCATCGGCCATTTGATCCAACATTAGTTGGTTCATAGCACCTGTGTCATAAGGTTGATTGTTAGCCACCTGACAGGTATGAGGCTGGCTGGGTTCGATACCAGCTTGGCTCAACAAAGGCGACAAGTCTAAATTACGCTGTTTAGAGGTGATGCCTCCACTAACTTCTAACAGCTCAGTATGGCCAACCAATTCCTCAATGCTACGAATACCTAACTGCGCCATAACCTCACGGGTTTCTTCGGCAATAAAGGTGAATAAATGTTTCACCATTTCTACGGTACCGCGGAAATGATGATCGCGTAGTTGTTGGTTCTGTGTAGCTACACCCGTGGCACAGTTATTAAGGTGACAAATACGTAGGTACTTACAACCTAAAGCCACCATAGGTAAGGTGCCAAAACCAAAACTTTCTGCACCTAACAGTGCAGCTTTTACTACGTCTAGACCAGTCTTAAGGCCGCCGTCTGTTTGCACCCGGACTTTGCCACGCACACCGTTACCCCTCAGAGACTGGTGGGCATCGGCAAGGCCCAGTTCCCATGGGGAGCCAGCATAGCGAATGGAGGTGAGAGGACTAGCTGCCGTGCCACCATCGTGACCGGAAATAGTAATGAGGTCTGCATAGGCTTTTGCTACACCGGCAGCGATGGTGCCAACGCCAGGACGAGAAACCAGCTTCACCGAGACTAATGCGTCTGGGTTAACTTGCTTCAAGTCGAAAATAAGCTGCGCCAAATCTTCAATAGAATAAATATCGTGATGTGGTGGCGGAGAAATTAGAGTGACTCCAGGTACGGAATAACGCAAGGTGGCAATAAGGTCATTAACCTTACCCCCTGGTAGCTGTCCACCTTCGCCCGGCTTAGCACCTTGGGCCACTTTTATTTGCAATACTTCTGCACTCATTAGGTAAGCTGGTGTTACACCAAAACGACCAGAAGCGATTTGCTTAATTTTAGAACGCTTATTGGTGCCGTAACGCACAGGGTCTTCACCACCTTCACCAGAATTAGAACGGCTACCTAATTCGTTCATAGCCATAGCTAGGGCTTCATGGGCCTCTGGCGACAAGGCACCTAAAGACATACCAGCACTATCAAAACGTTTGAATATTTCGCTTATAGGTTCGACTTCGCTAATGTCGATGGCATTAGCTTGCTTGAGCTTAAGCAAGTCACGCAAAGACGCAACACCTCGCTCGTTGACTAGCTTGGCGTATTTTTTATACACCTCGTAATCACCCGTTTGCACGGCGGTTTGCACCGTAGTTACTATATCTGGGTTATAGGCGTGGTATTCACCACCGTGAATGTATTTCAGTAGACCACCTTGTTGGATTGGCTTACGTTCAATCCAGGCTTCTGCCGCTAAAGCTTGCTGATCTAGCTCAAAATCAGAGAATTGTGCGCCTTCAATACGGCTGGCCACGCCGTGGAAACATTGGTCAACAATTTTACTACTGACACCAATGGCTTCAAATAACTGCGCCCCACGGTAAGATGCAATGGTAGAGATGCCCATTTTAGACATGATCTTGAGCAGGCCTTTATTAATGCCCTTGCGGTAAGCTTTATGACACGCAGTAGGATCACCAATAATTTCGCCAGACGCTACCATGTCGTTAATAACACGGTAGCTCAAATAAGGATAAACCGCCGTAGCACCAAAACCAATCAACACGGCAAAGTGATGAGAATCCCTTGCGCTGCCAGTATCAACCACAATGTTAGCATCACAACGCAAACCTATATTAGTAAGGTGGTGGTGAACCGCGCCCGTAGCCATAGCAGCAGGAATAGGCAGCTTACCCTTTTCAATGTCACGGTCACTCAGTACTAAAATGCCAATGCGATTACGCACGGCTTCTTCAGCTTGCTTACAAACAGCCTTAATAGATGCCTCTAAACCAACAGATAACTCATAATTTAAGTTAATAATCTGCACCTTGAAGCCCGGTACGTTCATGTGTAGCAAGTCTGTGTATTTACTGGCCGACAATATTGGTGAACCTAGCACGATCCGCTTAGCAAGCTCTGGGCCTTCTTGAAAGATGTTGCGCTCTTTGCCTAAACAAGTTTCCAAAGACATCACTACAGCTTCGCGCAATGGATCTATAGGTGGGTTAGTCACCTGTGCAAACTGCTGACGGAAGTATTCGTAAACAGAACGCACGCGGCTAGATAGCACGGCCATGGGTGTATCGTCACCCATAGACCCTACAGCCTCTTGAGCACTCTCTGCTAAAGGACGAAGCACCTGGTCACGCTCTTCAAAGGTAACCTGATACATCTTCATGTGCTGCTTAAGTTCACCTTCGGTGAAGTCTTCAAAGCACTGCTCTTCATCCAAGGTGCCTTCTAGGCGAATAGCAGACTTACGCAACCACTTTTTATAGGGCTGAGAAGCTTTTAGGCGATCATCAATGTCTTTAGTGTGCATGATTTCGCCAGTATGAGTGTCCACCGCCAAAATCTGCCCAGGGCCTACACGGCCTTTAGCTACTACATCTAAAGGATCATATTCAAAGGTGCCAATTTCAGAGGCCGTCACTAGATAATCATCTTTAGTCATCACCCAACGTGATGGGCGTAAACCATTACGATCTAGCAAACACACCGCATAACGGCCAGTGTTTAATACCATCCCTGCTGGACCATCCCACGCTTCCATATGCATGGAATTGTATTCATAGAAGGCTCGCAGTTCTGGGTCCATCAACTCATCGTTTTGCCAAGCTGGCGGCATGATCAAGCGCAGGGCGCGGAATACATCCATACCGCCCAGCACCATGAGTTCTAGCATGTTATCCATACTGGAGGAATCGGAACCCGTGGTATTCACAACACCTTCAAGTTCTTGAAGTTCTGGAATTAGCGGAGTGGATAATATGTTTTGACGGGCTTTAGCCCAGTTACGGTTGCCTTCAATAGTGTTGATTTCACCATTGTGCGCTAAGAATCGGAAAGGTTGAGCCAAAGGCCAGCGCGGCAGAGTATTAGTAGAGAAACGCTGATGGAAGGTACAAATAGCCGTTGCCAAAGACGGGTCACCTAAGTCTTTATAGAATACCGGCAAATCCACCGGCATCATTAACCCTTTATAGGAGACTACACGATGGGACAAACTACACACGTAAAATTCTTCGTCTGAAACCAAGGCATACATGGTGGTTTTGCGGGCTACTAATAAACGCGCTTCTAATACTTCTCCACGCAGGCCTGGACTGTTTACAAACACCTGCTCAATACGCGGCTGACAATCTGCACCGATGGGGCCAAGGCAAGATGGGTCTACGGGCACTTCACGCCAACCCACAACTTCTAAGCCGTTGTCTTCTATAGCTTGGTTTAAAACGTTGCGAGAGTGCGCAGCTTTCTCTTCATTTTGAGACAAAAACACCATGCCCACACCGTAAGACTCTGCCAACTCTTCAGAAAAGTTATCCAATGCCACCTGACGCATAAACTCATCTGGCATTTGTAGCAACAAGCCACAACCATCACCGGTCTTACCATCGGCGGCTATACCGCCGCGGTGGGTCATGCAGGTTAGGGATTCTATCGCCTTTTGCAGTAAATCATGGCTCGGGTCACCCTGCATGTGGGCAATAAGTCCAAAACCACAGTTATCTTTGAATTCTTTGGGATTAAAAAAGCCAGCGTTCATCGGCATCTCTCTCGCTAATCTGGATGACAATAAGGCCACCACGGGTGTTAACAAGTGCCACATCTTCTGCTGCAAAATGAGACAAGAATCAGTAGGACACTTGCTGTAATCAGAAACTCTTATTAGAGCTTATAAGTATATTGAATCAACAAATGGACAAACATCCTACCTGAGAAAACCGCGGCAAACAAACTATTCTGGTTATAAGATGGATAAATACCTACACAATTGCCGACGTTCGCTGCATTTGTAAAAGTTATTCACCACTTGTGTTGAATTTATTACGAATTTGCTGTTGAATTTTTAACACAGGCCGTGCCCAAGGCTGCTGATTTTGCAAGGTCATAGGTAGTGATGATATCGCACCTCGGGCCTCGCTAGGGCTTACATAATCTCCTACAAGCAACATGTACCAAGGCTCGCCACCGCGCTCTAATTTAATAACGTAGTGGGGTTGTATGATATTTGTCTCCTCAAGAAACGCCTCTAGAGTCGTTTCCAACCGCGCTCCAAGAACCTGCAAACTATAATGATCACTAGGTAATTTTAACATGGCCCCATAGCTGTAGGGCTGCTTTGTTTTAGAGGTTGCTTTAGGCCAAGGCTCTAGCTCCAGCACAGGTAATATTGCGACTGTTTGCTGTTCTGGCTTTAGCTCAACCTCAGGCTCTGGCTTGGGCTCAGGTTTTGGTTCAACTTTTGCTTCTGTCTTTAGCTCAACTTCAGGTTCTAGTTTCGGTTCTAGTTTCGGTTCTAGTTTCGGTTCTAGAGTCACATTTTTCGGCGCTGGTGACAGCTCTATGGGTTCTAATGGCGGCAGCGCCTGAGCCATAGGCTCCTCTACAATGGGCTCAATAACTACAACATCAGGCGCCACATTATTTTGCCCAGCGGTATTGGCAGAAAAATCATTTATCAACCAAATGCCCGCCAGTATAGACACTACAATCACAGTGGCAAAGATGTGCAGCAGGGGCAACCCTGGCTGTTGAACAAAGCCCCCCTTATTCAGGGCTTTATTAGCCAGCATATTAAGGTACCCGGGATTACCTTTAGCTAACTGATGTAATTGTAATAATTGAATAGGGGCAAGGCCATGGTTGATACCAATCCGTTGCAATCGTTGGCGTAAATAATCGGCACTTTCTTCTTGGCTAAAAGGCGCAAGAACTAAATGATAAAAACGTTCTTGCCTAAGCTCGGCAAACTGAGGAGTTTCAATTCTCTCTACCACGCTGAGATCTGCACAAAGAATAACGTGGGGACGAGAGTCTACCTTTGCACTACGAGGTAATAAATTAGCCAGTAGCTCCAGTGCATCTTCGTCTAGCCACTGAGCATCATCCACTACAATCAACAACACTTCTTGTTGCAATGTTAACTGCTGAGCTAATTCTTGTATCGCCAGAATACTGGCTTCTAGGCTTGCATGCTTAGGTAACTGTAGGGGTAATTGTTGAACTAATTGACGCACTATCCATGGCGCAGTAGCGGTTTCTTGCAGTACCAAATGGACAAAACAAGCGCCGGCGGGCTGAACACGCAAAAACTGTTCAATAAATATTGTTTTACCAGCCCCAGAAGGCGCGCTAATCAGCACTAGGTAATCGGAGAAGTGACTTAAATGTAATAGTGTATCTAATTGACGGCCACGGGCTTTGGCTTGATATTCAAAATCCACTAAATTATTGCTTTGATCGGTTACTTCTTGTTGGTCTAATTGGCGCACATAAGCAGCGTAGGCGGCATTAAGACTGGCACTAGTGATGGGTTTTTGTAGGGGCTGGCTCACAGTCCTAGTCTCCTATACTACCAATGGCTGATTAAGAGTTTTCTGCAACAAATCGTTGCCAAAGTCTGAAGTAACGATAGCTTCACCTAGTTGCTGAAGCAGTATTAAACGAATGGTACCATCGATCACTTTTTTGTCCACTTGCATATGCGCTAGGTAACTGTCTACATGCATTTGGTCAGGACCCCACAAAGGCAAGCCAGACGCTTGTAACAGACTTTGTATGCGTTGCACCTGTTGATATGAAATCCATCCTAAACGACAAGATAAATCTGCCGCCATTGCCATGCCAGCGCCTACAGCTTCACCGTGTAACCAATTGCCGTAACCCATTTCAGTTTCTATAGCGTGGCCAAAGGTGTGGCCAAAGTTAAGCAAGGCTCGCTGCCCCTGCTCTCGCTCATCAGCGGCCACAATGCGCGCCTTACAAGCGCATGATTGATAAATCGCTTGGCTAATTAGATGGGGTGCCAACTGACGCAATTGATGTATGTTCTGCTCTAACCAGGTAAAGAAATCTGGTTCGGCAATCAGGCCATACTTAATAACCTCTGCCAGGCCTGCAGACAGCTCGCGAGCCGGCAAAGTTTGTAGGCTGTGGGTATCAATAATCACGCATTGAGGCTGATGAAACGCACCAATCATGTTCTTGCCAAGGGGGTGATTAACGCCAGTTTTTCCACCCACAGAAGAATCCACCTGAGATAATAAAGTGGTGGGGATTTGTATGAAATTCACACCACGCTGATAGGCTGCCGCAGCGTAACCCGTCATGTCTCCGATGACGCCCCCACCTAAGGCAATTAGTGTAGTCGTGCGATTATGGCGTTGTTGTAGCAAGTGATCAAAAATCAAACTCACAGTATCAAGGTGTTTATGCTGCTCGCCATCTTCGAGCACTAAGCTATCTACTTGCAAGCCGCTGATCTGCAGGCTTTGTAAACCATCTAACAGTGTTTGTAAGTATAGGGGGGCTATGGTGTTATTGGTCACCACCATCACTTGCTGGCCAGTAATGTGTTGGTAAAGCAGGTCTGGTTGCTGTAACAGCCCACTACCTATGTAAATCGGATAGCTCCGATCACCTAGATCAACAGTTAATGTGTGTTGTGCGCTGGTCATGATGATGGCTCTGGCCCTTGGCAGCCTATAGTTAGACTGGATAACTTATAGGGAGCGGATGGCTTCAATTTGTTTAATGATTTCTGCCACTAACAAGCGTGGATTTTGCGCGCCTGTAGCCACTTGGATGTCAGCCGTTTCTTCATATAAGGCATGACGATGAGAAAACAAGTCTCGTAACACCTGTTCTGGGTCTTCAGTTTGAAGCAATGGGCGATTTTTATCTTTTGATGTGCGCTCAAGCTGCTGCTCAACTGTGGCAAATAAATACACTACCGTGCCACGTGCTGACAAATGTTGGCGGTTTTCAGCTAACTCTACCGCACCACCACCTGTAGCCATCACCAAGTCTCTGTGTTCAGTTAACTCGGTAATCATGTTAGCTTCGCGCTTACGGAAACCAGCCTCGCCTTCAACATCAAAAATCCAAGGAATATCTGCGCCAGATCTTTCCTCAATTTCCCTATCAGTATCTAGGAATTCTAGCTTTAGCTCGCGTGCGAGCTGACGCCCGATGGTGCTTTTGCCAGCGCCCATTGGGCCAATTAAAAATATATTCACAATGGAATTCCTTTTAGGAACAGCAACAACAAAACCCGGTCGTCAAGCACTAAATGCTCACTGCCGGGTAGGATCGGTTAAATTATGGGGACTAACATCAATATAATCAAGGGTTAACTATGCGCGGAGTCACAAAAACTAAGAGTTCAAACCTCTCAGACCCTTGCTTTTGCTGCTTAAACCACTGACCTACAAAGGGCAGCCCTGATAACGCTGGGCTGGACAACAATCTATCCAATTGTTGTTGATATAGAGCCCCTCCCAATACCAGTGTTTGGCCTAAGCCAACCACTGCCCGAGTTTTTAATTTATGGGTGTTGAGAGCCAACTGTCCGTTAGGTAATAAGTCACCAATAGAATCCTGCACTACCAACAGATCTAGCTGCACCTGATCTGTCGGCAATGCCCTCGGCGTTACAGTTAACCCCAATACCGCACGCTTCCATTCTTGTTGCTGGCCATTATCTGTGGCCACTAAATAAGGCACTTCTTGACCCGTTTGAATGCTGCCTGAGTAGCCTTCTTGTACTAATATCTGTGGCTGTGCCAACGTCAGCACCTGCCCACTGGCCTCCAGTGCTGCTAGCTCCAAATTCAACATTACATGGGCCCCCACTAAGCCTAACTGCAACCCACCCCCTAAGTGATTAAACATGACTCCAACCTGCCCTCCCTTTGCAGCAGCTGCTGCCATTTGTGGCCCCAGCCCACCGATAAAATCCAAACCGCTGGATTTACCGAGGCTTGATTTCGCAATCACTATACGGCCTTCTATCAACATTTGTTTAAGTGGCTGATCCAATTTTTTAATAGCTTCTATTAACGTGGCGGCATGTGCATCATCATCGTAAATAAAAATTTGTTGGCTACGACTATCTGCCAGTAGCTGACCTTTAGGTGACAACATCGATTGGGCGTTTTGTAGAGCAAGCAATATAGTGTCTGCCTCGCCATAACTCAGCTTAACTATGTGCAATGGCAATACTTTTGTATTGGATTTATCAGTTGCCGCACCGACTACTAATCCTTCTTGAGTGAACTGGCAATCCACTTCAACGCTATTACAGACTAATGCCAGCCCCATTGTTGCATCCACGTCTTGCAGCACGACACTGACTTCAAAATCCAGTGCATGGGTCAGCACCAAATTCATTTTCGCTGCCTCAGCAAGCTCATACAACACATCCACAAGGGCCACTTTATGTACATCCATGGTGATCTTTTGGGCACAAACATATGGTGATAGCAGTAGCACCAAAAACAACGTTGGTTTTATTTTATTCATTTTCGACAAACTCCTGCAAGGCAGCGCCGCTCTAGTATTATCACCTGCTGTCCCTGAGTTAGGTGAACCCCCTGTGCGCCAATAAACGACACACACCAGCCGTCAATTTGCTGGCCAACTTCAGCCCGCAACAACCTGCCACTCGGCAAAGACTTGATCCAAGCTACTGGCACGTGACCTTGTTGCTGGCTGTGGCCAATAAACTGAAGGCTATTGGCAAGCTGCAGCTTGTCAGGGACTGGGTTGATTTTAACCAATAACTTTTGAGCAGGTGCCGTTTGGGTGGGCAAGGTTTCGGTTTGAAATGCTTGAGCATAATTTTGCATGCTCCTATGGATTTTGGTTTTAACCGCAGCAGTTGGCGCTAACCTAAGCATGTAATAAGAAGGCAGAATGTCACTATCTGACAACCACTGCATAGACACTTGCCATTGCCGAGTGGGTGTTTGCTGAATAGAAAGGCCTTGCAGCCGCCAACCAGACGCACTAGGCAAGGGTGCCAAACTGGCCCACTGGGTAAAGTCTAAGCGCATTTTTATCTGCATACCTTGGCCCCGCACGACCTCCACGCCTTGACCATATTTTGCAACTTGACGGATCATAGAAGCTATAGGCTCAACCTCTACTCCAACACCAACACTCAGAGGCTGAGGCGTTAGCTGTAGGGCAAAAGATTGCGATGCTGGTACTGCAGCAACGTTATCTGACGGCACAGACAAAGGTTTCGGCACTAGCAGGTAACGAGCTTCAAACTTCCAGCCATCACCCTCAGGCCCAAGCGCCTCCATGTGTATAGATGGCCACACTTTAAGAGCATCTTGCCACCAACGTTGCCACTGCCCATGTCCCATGACTGTGAACACCACTTGCTGCCCTGAGTTAGTTGGCTGCCATTGCCAACTAACAAGCTGTTGTTGAGGTTCTAGCATCATTAATAATCGGGACAGCTCTTGCATTGGCAGCCATGCATTGAATTCTTGTTGAGCCTGCATGGCCCAATCCCGTTCTATGAGGCGCCGCTCTAATGAGTCAGACCACAAGCGCTGCTGCTGTGCCCGTAACTGCTTAAGCTCCTCTAACACTTGCCGCTGCACATTTGCCTGCAGTTGAAGTAAGTTGAAATACAACAACCCAAAGGCTGCTAGACCAAACATAATAACCACTAGAGCAGAGCTATACAAAAATAGCCGCTTACGCCTTCTCCATTCTATGTAGTGTTCTAGCCAGGGTAAAAAATTAACTTCGTTGGGCTTAGGCCGATACCAGACTAACATGGCGACAGCCTTGCTTTATTAGCCATAAACCAAGCCATGGCGTATCCATCGTCTAGAAAGGCAGGTGCCAAAACTTTCGTCAAACCTTGAGGTTCAATACAGCCTATAACAGACCCTTTAACAGCGTCATGCAAGCTACTGATCAGCTGCCCTATGTGATCATCATAGTGGCGCTTAGTGACCACCAAAAAACTAAGATTGGAAGAAAGCTGCACATGGCAAACACGCAGGTTTACTGGCTCTATATTGAGCGCTGCAGCAGCCATTCGCTGATAGTGCAGCTGCAGGGCTACTAAATTGGCAGGGCCTTCAAATAGTCCTGTAGGGCAGTGCAACCAACTGCATAACCGATTGGGCATGCCCACGTTAATGTGTAGGCGCGCATTCCCCAACAGACTGGCAACCTGCGCCATAAAGTCTTGCCACTCAGCTTGTTCCCGCATGGGGTCGCTGACCGAAAGCGAGGGCAATGACAAGTGCCATTGGCCTAACAATTGTTGCTGCCCTTGATGATTGGTTGTATTGGCTCCGCCCAACAGCACTATTCGCAAGCTATCAATCTGCCAATCAATACCCAAAACAAGGGGTTTTATCCTGCGCCTAGCTAAGTGTTTTAACATTAATCCCATCCTTGGGTGGCGAAATTCAATAGATCTTATATACTTTCGTTTCTGTCGTTTAGTTCAAACCCATCGTTGCCTAGAGTTAAAGCATAGCATGTCATTAATCCGCCGCCTGTTTAAATGGGGTTTTATACTAGGAATCGTAGGTTCGCTTTTTATTGCAGCGGTTACCTGGCTTTACCTTATACCTCGGTTACCCGATGTAAATAGCCTTAGGGATTACCACCTACAAACGCCACTAAGAGTGCTGAGTCGTGATGGTAAACTTATTTCAGAATTTGGTGAGCAACGCCGCATTCCTCTGCGCATAGACCAAGTACCACAACTTTATATTGATGCTTTATTGTCCGCCGAAGATGAAAATTTTTACAGCCATTATGGCGTTGACCCTAAAGGACTTTTAAGAGCCGCTGTGCGGATGATGCAGGCTGGCGGAAAAATTCAAGGGGGGGGTAGTACCATTACTATGCAGGTGGCCCGTAACTACCTTTTAACCCTTGATCAAACATTTATCCGAAAATTCAATGAAATACTTTTAGCGTTTCAGATTGAGCAAGAACTGAGCAAAGAACAAATACTAGAGATGTATTTCAACAAAATGTTCATGGGCCACAGAGCTTATGGCATAGAAGCCGCATCACACGTTTATTATGGCCGCTCTATTAGTGAGTTAAATCTACCACAATTAGCCATGTTAGCAGGGCTTTATAAAGCACCATCGCGATACAATCCTATTTCTAACCCAGAGCGCTCTAAAATACGCAGAGACTGGATATTAGGACGCATGTTACAGCTAGATTATATCCATGAAGAGCAATACCAAACTGCCATTGCCGCACCTATTACAGGCCGTTTCCACAGTTTAAAACCAGAAACTTCAGCGTCTTATGTAGCTGAGATGGTACGGAGTGAGTTGTTTGATTCCTTCCCCATTGAAGACGTCTATACCGGTGGTTATCGTGTATACACCACCATAGACAGCAGGCTTCAAGACGCCGCACAATTGGCAGTACAGAAAGGGTTATTAGCCTATGACAGACGCCACGGATACCGCGGCGTGGAAAAGAATCACGGCCCAAGCGTTACCGCAGAAGAAGCCGAACGATTACTTAATCGGACCGCTGTATTTGGCCCGTTACAGCCTGCTATCGTGCGCCAGGTTAACGAAGACTCTGCAGACTTGCTGCTACGTTACGGCCAAACTGTAACTATTCACTTTAGTGACATGAGTTGGATTAGGCCGCGAATTTCAATAGATCACCTAGGCAGTGCCGCCAAGACAATTAGTGACATCCTCAGCCCTGGCGATCAAATTCGAGTGCGCCAAGCCTATGCCGATGCCGATGTGTGGTATTTGTCCCAAGTGCCTGATGCTCAAGGGGCCTTAATTGCCCTAGATCCAAAAGACGGTGCCATGATCGCCTTAGTGGGTGGTTTTGAATACTTGCACAGCAAATTTAATCGCGCCACCCAAGCCCTGCGACAGCCAGGATCTAACTTTAAACCTATTATATACTCAGCAGCCTTAGAACAAGACTTTACTGCTGCCACCTTGATCAACGATGCGCCCGTGGTATTTAATGACGCTAGCCTAGAAGATTCATGGCGCCCTGAAAACTACAGCGGCAAATTCTTTGGTCCCACGCGGTTGCGCAAAGCCCTTTATAAATCACGTAACTTGGTCTCTATCCGGATTTTACGCGAAGTAGGCATCAAATCAGCCATCAATTATGCCACCCGCTTTGGTTTTAAGCCGGAGCAGTTGCCACGTAACTTATCCCTCGCTTTAGGCAGTGCCAGTGTGCCTCCCATTGACGTAGCTACCGCCTACGCAACCTTTGCCAACCAAGGCTATCAGATTCAGCCCTATTTTATTGAGCGTATTGAAGACAGCTTTGGCAAAGTGCTATACCAAAGTCAGCCCACCACTGTGTGCCCTAACTGCGACTATGTAAGGCTCAACGATGGAGTCAATCTAGACCAGCCTGATGTTGTGGAAACAACAGTCATCAACAGTGTTGCCATCGTTGCCCTAAACGAGGCTCTTGATGAAGAAGATGCCCAACAAAATGCCAGTGATAAAGAGCTGGTTCGCCCTATCACTCATTTACCTATTGCACCACGTATCATGGATGAACGGGTTAATTATATTATGCATACCATTCTCCAAGACGTAGTGAAAAAAGGCACAGCACGCAGGGCTCAACAATTAAAACGTAATGATTTAGCAGGCAAAACAGGCACCACTAACGACCAAAAAGATGCCTGGTTTTCTGGTTATGTAGATTCTATGGTAGCCACCACCTGGGTGGGCTTCGACCAACCTGCCAGCTTGGGTAAAAAGGAATTTGGTAGTACCGCAGCACTGCCTATTTGGATCGACTTTATGGAAATAGCCCTAAAAGATGTGCCACAAACAAAACGGCAGCAGCCAGACAAAATGGTCACCATTAAAATTGATGAGACCACGGGTGAATTAGCAAGGCCTGGAGATCCCTCTGCGGTAGAAGAAATCTTCCGCGCAGAACGCACACCTTTACAAATGGCATTGCCTAAAAGCAACGGCTCTAACAATGGTCTCAACGATCAAGAAACTGGCCCAGAACAAGTATTTTAGTTGTCGCTCACTGATGGGGTTTGCTCAAGCATATGTAAGTGATAAATGCTCATAACACCAGCCTTAAAACCTTTCTGACGCTGCTTTTTACTAAGCTTTCGCCACGCAAGCCAACCTCTAACATTAACAGTTTGTCCAATCCACTGCTCTAATTGTTTAGCGGTATTGATTCTGAAACGAGATGTTGCAAGCACGTCCTTGGGGATTTTCACTGCAACTTGCCCCCCAAGGCCTATGTACCAGTGGTGCTGGCTTTCACTGATATCTGTCACTGCGCCACCCATGCGCATAAAACCACCTTGGTTAAGGTTTAACATGGCAGCCTCATGAACACGCGATATCGGCGCTTGCCATATGCCCAAGCCTTGCCCACGCGCCACTTCTTCTTGCTGCCATAAACAATCTTCTGCGCCTTGCCCATTCATACTAATCACATAAGCTAAACCTTGGGCTACCAAAAACGCCTCCGTGGGTGATCCAGCACCGTCATAAAGCTTAACTAACCAACGGCCATAGTGGTCTTTAATCTCCGGCAGTAGTTGCAAATAAATGGCAGCTTGTTGCTGTAATTTTTGCTTAAGTTGATGCTTACCCTGCTGCGCATAGGCCTGCTCTGGTCGCCCCTTGCTGGCCATTTCTGTAGTATTAATTTGTCCCAAACGCAGCCGATGACCATTAGCCAAGCTTAGGCTATCACCATCTTGCACATACCAATTTTGCACTTTGTATGTGTTACCAAACACAGGTTTACCTGACCATAGCGCTGCTTGCTGCATTTTTTCCTCAGACAGGGCAGAGCATTGAGCATAGACATAGGGAATTTTAAGCAATATTAGAGCGTAAAAACTAATTAGCAATATTCGAGCGATATGCTGCATGGGGTTCTTGTTCACCTACTTTTTACCTTTTACCTAGAGCTTACAAACTGTTTTGCGTGACACTGACATAATGCACCCTGCTATTTATACATACAGCATAGCCTGTTTATATAATTAAGCAGCGCTAGCCGCTCTTTTTTGTAGCCGAGCTTAAATTTCAGAAATAAACATTTATACTTTTAAGCGCGTTGGAATAGTGTGCGAAATGAAAAAATGAACTGTTACGTTTTAAGGAATGGCATGATTCAGAATACTTAGAGCTTTGCGTCTTCAGCTACGTTTGTTGAAACGTTCACCTTGAACCCGTATAAAGAAGACCTATTAGGTAGGCGGGCTCACTTTTGCAGTGAAAGACATAGCAACATATGCGGCTTTAAGACCTCGTGCGCAGGAATCGGGCACTTACCAGGAATATTGATTCCTTTGACAACAATTGATGGAGCTCCTGTTGGCTTATTTGTAACAGCAGGGCGTTATCAGGATGCGTTTTTGCTTTCATCCGTAAAAAACATATTTTCACAAAATATGGTGGATTAATGGTGATGGATTTATATTAGCCGTTGAAGCAAGGTGCTGCTAGCTTAGTAACACCACTTAGCCGAAATCCTTGCTTATAGACCAAGCCCCTCGCTACAATAGCGACCCTACATTCGCCTTAGCATTGCTTACAGGAACACTCATGAGCCAAACCACTGAAACCACAACTAACCAACAATGGGGAGGCCGCTTTAGTGAGCCTACCGATGCCTTTGTGGCCCGTTTTACGGCATCAGTAGATTTTGACAAACGGATGTACCGTCAAGACATTCAAGGTTCTGTAGCTCACGCCAAAATGTTGTGCCATGTGGGGGTGCTAAGCGCTGATGAAAGGGATGACATTTTACGCGGTTTAGAGGAAATTCGTATCGAAATTGAACGAGGCGACTTTACCTGGTCTGTGGCCCTAGAAGATGTTCATATGAACATTGAAGCAGCACTTACTGCAAAGATTGGTATGGCTGGTAAAAAGTTACATACTGGGCGTTCTAGAAACGATCAGGTGGCTACAGATATACGGCTTTATTTACGCGACGAAATAGACCTTATTTCAACTGAAATCAGTCGCTTACAGGTTGGCTTGATTGTCCAAGCTAAGGCTGAAAATGCCACCATTATGCCAGGCTTCACTCACCTTCAAACAGCACAGCCTGTCACTTTTGGGCACCATGTATTGGCTTGGAATGAAATGCTGCAGCGCGATTACGAACGCCTGCAAGACCTACGCAAGCGTGTTAACATTTCGCCGTTAGGTGCTGCCGCTTTGGCTGGTACCAGCTATCCTATCGACCGGCACATGACCAGTGAATTACTAGGTTTTGATCGCCCTTCAGAGAACTCTTTAGACTCCGTAAGTGATCGCGATTTTGCCATTGAATTTTGTGCTGCTGCAAGCCTGATTTTAATGCACTTGTCTCGCGCCTCGGAAGAACTCATATTGTGGACGTCCGTACAGTTCGATTTTATCGATCTGCCCGATCGCTTCTGCACTGGTTCGTCCATCATGCCACAAAAGAAAAACCCAGACGTACCCGAGCTTGTGCGTGGTAAAACAGGCCGCGTGAACGGCCACCTTATTTGTTTACTTACGCTAATGAAGGGCCAGCCCCTCACCTACAACAAAGACAACCAAGAAGACAAAGAGCCTTTATTTGACACCATTGATACGGTAAAGGGTTGCCTCAGGGCCTATGCTGACATGGTGCCAGCATTAGTACCTAAGCGCGAGCAAATGCGTGCAGCGGCCCTAAAAGGGTTTGCCACGGCAACAGATTTAGCAGATTATTTGGTGGGCAAAGGCCTGGCCTTCCGTGACGCCCACGAAGTGGTAGGCAAATCTGTGGCCCATGGTATTGCCACTGGCAAAGACCTCAGTGAAATGAGTTTGTCTGAGTTACAAGGGTTTAGTGGTTTGATCACCGAAGGCGTATTTGATGTGCTCACCTTAGAAGGATCAGTAAGTGCTAGAGACCATATAGGTGGCACTGCGCCTGGACAGGTATTAGCTGCGGCAGAACGTGCCTTGGCTAAGGTGGGTGGGCGTTAGTCTTGCAAGCTGTCTAATAGGCTGCAGTCTAGGATTTCATCAGCTTGTTGGCGCAGCGCCTGGGTTAAACACTGGCCAAATGTTTGCTTGTTATCAGTCGTTAACAACCACGTATCTTGCGCCAGTTCAAAGTGCAAACCACCCGCCAAACAGGCTAGCCAAATTTGTTGCAAAGGTGGCTGGCGGCTCAAAATAATCTGACTTTTATTCTCACAACTTATGGTTAATAAGCCACTGCTATTGACAAAATCTATGTCGCTCTGTGCTTCATCTAAGATTTCCTCCACCTGCAAAAACAAATTATCAACTCGCTCGTGGAACAGTGCTTCACTCATATTATTCTCTTATGCTAAGGACGGATGGTAAATATGCCCTCAAAGTATAGCATTGCTTCGGTCTTAGCTAGTGTAGAAGCGAGAATCAAGGGTATAATATTAACCATATTACAGCTATGTTAACCAAGGTGGTTATAACGTGAAAAAAATTATGTGTGTACTGGCTCTAAGCTTCGCTCTTGCTAGCTGCGGCCAAGCAGGTAGCTTGTATGTTCCAGACCCTGAGCAAACCGATGCACAAAGCAGCAACTAATGAGTTCTAGCATGGACAATTTTGAATATCGCGGCAATCAACTACATGCCGAAGACATAGACTTAAGCCATATTGCCGAGCAGTTCGGTACTCCCACTTACGTTTATTCAAGAGATACTTTAGAGCGTAATTATGTGGCTTATAGTCAAGCCCTAGAGGGCTGTGAACATTTAGTTTGTTACGCAGTAAAAGCCAACAGCAACATTGCCGTATTAAATGTTTTGGCGCAACTTGGTGCCGGTTTTGACATTGTTTCCATAGGTGAATTAGAACGCGTGCTTATTGCCGGTGGTGATCCTCAACGTATTGTATTTTCGGGAGTGGGCAAACAAACCCACGAAATGCAACGCGCGCTTGAAGTGGGGGTGCATTGTTTCAATGTGGAATCTGAGGCCGAACTAGTGCGCCTACAAAATTTGGCGGCTAGCATGAACTGCATAGCACCTGTGTCCTTGCGTATCAATCCTGACGTGGATGCTAAAACCCATCCGTATATTTCTACAGGATTAAAGGAAAATAAGTTTGGCATTGGTATAGAACAGGCCCCAGCTGCCTATGCCCAAGCCGCCGCCATGAGCAACATCAAGGTGATAGGTGTAGACTGCCACATTGGCTCCCAGCTCACGTCAATTGAGCCTTACCTTGACGCCATGGACCGTTTGTTTGTATTGATTGATACCATTACAGCACAGGGCATCACCATTGAGCACTTGGATTTAGGTGGTGGTTTAGGCGTTTGTTACGGGGATGAAGAACCACCGGCTATCACTGACTTAATGGCACGTGTCCGTGCCCATCTTGGTAATCGCGAGTTAGCCTTGGTGTTTGAGCCGGGCCGCTCTATTTGTGCTGATGCGGGAGTTTTACTCACCCGCGTAGAATACATCAAGAACAATCAAGACAAATATTTTGCTATCGTTGATGCCGCCATGAATGATCTCATTCGCCCCGCCCTTTATAGTGCGTGGCAGGACATTATTCCGGCCGATTTAAACTCAGATGCGCAAGTACAAAACTTTGACATTGTTGGCCCTATCTGCGAAACCAGCGACTTTTTAGGTAAAGATCGCAGCCTTGCTATCGAGGCTGGTGACTTGCTAGCCGTATGTAGTTCGGGCGCCTATGGTTTTGGTATGGCATCTAATTACAACAGCCGTAACCGTGCCGCCGAGGTTATGGTTGATGGCAATCGTTCTCACTTAATTGGCGAACGTGAACAATTATCACAGCAGTGGGCAAGAGAACGCCTACTGCCAAAAAGTTAAGGGAAAGGGCTAGAATGCTATTACGTTTTGCCAAGATGCACGGCCTAGGTAACGACTTTATGGTTGTTGACCTTATTAGCCAGCGTGTGCATTTATCACCTGAACAAATTCGCCATTTAGGTGACCGCAATACTGGCGTGGGTTTTGATCAATTGTTGCTAGTAGAAACACCACAATCTCCAGATGTCGATTTTCGTTACCGTATTTTTAACTCTGATGGCACGGAAGTTGAACATTGTGGCAATGGCGCACGCTGTTTTGCCAAGTTTGTGCATGATCAACGCTTAACTGGAAAGCGGGAAATCGCGGTGCAAACCAGCAATGGACGCATGCTGTTAAAAATGCTCAAAGACCAATGGGTAGAAGTGGATATGGGTGAGCCTGTTTTAGATCCCGATCAAGTGCCTTTTGATGCTCCCACACAAGCCCCTAGCTATACGCTTGAACAAGACGGCCACAACTACACTATTGGTGTTGTATCCGTGGGCAACCCCCACGCGGTAATGATAGTTGATGATGTGGATGCAGCCCCAGTAGTTGAATTAGGTACTAAGCTAGAACAGCATCCTCGCTTTCCCAATAAAGCTAACATTGGGTTTATGCAAATTATTGATCGTAATACCATTAAATTGCGCGTATTCGAGCGTGGTGTTGGTGAAACCAAAGCTTGTGGAACAGGCGCATGTGCGGCAGTGGTAGCTGGCCAGCAACAAGGCTTGCTGGATGCTAAAGTCACTGCCCACCTCACTGGTGGAGACCTAACAATAGATTGGCAAGGCCCAGGTCACCACCTTATGATGAACGGGCCCACCACCCATGTGTACGAAGGTCAAATTAAGCTATGAGCAAAATCAACTGCAACACTGTGACCACCAAAGATGAGCCGGTAGACGCTTATGCCGTTGCCAACTACTTGCGCCAAAACCCTGGGTTTTTTAGCCAACACTTAGACCTTTTGGCCGATATCGAATTGGCCCACGATTGTGGCCAAGCAACCTCACTCATTGAGCGCCAAACTCAAGTCATGCGTGGCAAGATGGAAGGCTATGCAGAAAGAATTTCTGATATTTTAACCACAGCGCGGCGTAACGATGTACAGTTTGAAAAAACTAAACGTTTGGTTATAGAATTAGCTGCGGCGACCCATCTTAATGCTCTCACAGAGTCCTTGAAAGTTAGCTTCACTAAGGAATTTCACGCAGACGCTGTACATTTAGCATTATTTTCTTCCCTCAAGGCCACTGACAACCATCCCAGCTTGAGCAGTGCTAAAACACTAGACCAAAATCCCTATTACGCCAACATCCAAAAGTTAGCGTCCAAGAACTGGGCGTATTGTCAGACATTTAAAGGCGCTGCTATGGAACACCTTTTCCCTGACCATGACAAACTCAAGTCTAGCGCTATTGTGCCCTTGTATCTGGACGATAACGTTTTAGGGGTGCTGATCATTGCAAGTAATGCTGCTGATCATTACAGCGACCAGCTCGACACTTTGTTTCTAAACCATGTGGCCGCAGTTACCGGCCGCTGCCTAGGCCGTATTCAGGCCTAATATGGCACATACCAGCGCTCCCCTTAACTCGATAGTGCAACAATACCTAGATTATTTGGCCTATAACAAGCGATATTCGAATCACACCATCAACGCTTACCGGAGAGATATTCAGCGCCTCATATACACCCTTGAAAACCATGGGCATTGCACTTGGGCTGATGCCCAAGCAGACACTATTCGCGCTGCTATGATTGCAGCCAGAAAGGCCAACTTAGCACCTAAAAGTATTCAGAGGATACTGTCTAGCTGGCGTAGTTTTTTCACCTATTTGTTACAACAACGCCTAGTTAAGCTTAATCCTGTAGAAGGGATTCAAGCACCCAAGTTGCCGCGCAAATTGCCCAACAGTTTAGATCCAGATCAAATCAGCCAAGTCCTTAATACCCCCATTGCATCGGACGACCCTATGGCGATGCGAGACAAAGCCATGGTTGAACTGACTTACTCTTGTGGTTTACGTCTCGCAGAACTTGCTAGCCTTAACGTTTTCGATATTGATGTGACGGACGCCAGCCTAATAGTCACAGGCAAGGGCAATAAAACACGCCAATTACCTATTGGCCGCCAGGCTATTGCGGCGGTTAAATTTTGGCTGCAACAACGTACGCAGTTGAAATGCCTAGACGCCAATGCTTTGTTCATTAATCACCGCGGCCAACGTATGGGTGTACGCGGCATTCAAATGCGCATGGCTAAGATGGCGGCTGCTCATGGCCAACATATACACCCTCACATGCTGCGTCACTCCTTTGCGAGCCATTTATTACAGTCCAGTGGAGACCTAAGGGCGGTGCAAGAATTACTTGGCCACAGCAACATTAGTACCACCCAGGTATATACTCATTTGGATTATCAACATTTAGCCAAGGTATATGATAAAGCCCACCCTCGCGCCCAAGCCAAGCCTCAATTCAAAGAGAAACCTGACCATGATTAAAGTTATTACCTTTGATTTAGACGACACCTTATGGGCCATTGCCCCAGTGATTGAAAAGGCCAACCAGCGTATGCTGGCGTGGATGAACCACCATACGCCTAAGTTTAGCCAAGCTTATGATAATCAGGGTATCGAAGAGCTAAGAGACGAAATTGTTGCCGACAACCCTCATCTAGTACATGACTTGAGCCAGATTCGTGTTGCGCTGATCCAACTAGGGCTATCGCGCTGTGGTTATGACACTGCCAATACGTTGGCCCAACAGGCTTTTACAGTGTATTTTGCTGCTCGCAATGACGTAGAGCTATTTGCCGGTACTCAAACCCAAATCAGTGCCCTTAGGCAAAACTACCAAATAGGTGCCCTCACCAACGGTAATGCCGATTTAGCACAGGTGGGCATAGCTCACTTATTTGATTTCTATTTTAACTCCGCCCAGCTTGGTGTGAGTAAGCCACACCCAGATTTTTTTGCCAGAGCACTCAAGCACACGGGCCTTAGTGCCGAACATTTTATCCATATTGGCGACCATCCAGAGCATGACATTGCTGGTGCCCAAGCCGCCGGCATGCGCACTATCTGGATGAACCCCGAACAAAAATCTTGGCCTGCTCGGCAAGCTGAGGCCTGCGCGGAAATCCACCACCTTGACCAACTTGGCGCTGCCGTGGCAAACATTCATGGCCATTGAACACGCCTTTGCGCCATACGTCCGCGCCCTAGGAAAGGGCAAACGCGGCAGCCGCTCACTTAGCCAAGACGAAGCCCGTGATGCCATGGGTATGATCTTGCAGCAGCAGGTAGAGCCAGAGCAGCTAGGCGCTTTCTTAATGTTGCTGCGGCTAAAAGAAGAAACGCCAGCGGAACTAGCAGGGTTTGTAGAAGCCGTACGTCATTTCCATAATTATTCAGCTGCCCAGGTGTCTGGTATTGAAGTGGATATAGACTGGTCTAGTTATGCAGGCAAAAAGCGCCATTTACCATGGTTCTTGCTATCTGCTCTCACCTTGGCGGGCCAAGGCGTTAAGGTGTTTATGCATGGCGCTAAGGGCCATACACACGGGCGCATCTATAGTGAAGACGTATTGCAACAGTTAGGTTTACCGGTGGCCAATAATTGGCATCAAGTTGAAACCCAATTACGCAACGGCAACTTTAGCTTTATGAGCCTACAACACTTAAGCCCACCGCTAAACCATATCATTAGCTTACGCGCTATTTTTGGTTTACGTTCGCCAGTTCATACGTTAACTCGGTTGCTGAATCCATTGGCCGCAAAACATACTATCGACGGGGTGTTTCATCCTGCTTATGGCCCACTGCATCAACAAACGGCCATGTTATTAAAACACCCCCGTAGTTTGACCATTCGCGGTGACGGAGGCGAAGCTGAAGTACGCCCCGATAATGAGTGTGAATTACAGTGGGTGGATGCACAAACAAGCAGTAGCCAAATATGGCAGCGGCAACTTCCCAAGCGTGATACCCAAGAACAGCAGCTAGACCCACAACGCCTACAGCTACTATGGCGAGACGAGCAGCAAGACGCCTATGGTGAGGCAGCAGTTATTAGTACTTTGGCCAGTTGTTTGGTGCTTTTAGGCAAGGCAAAAGAGCAACCAGACGCAACTCAACTGGCAACAAATTGGTGGCAAAGTAGAAATCGACGACTTATGTAATATAGTTATAAGAAATTAGTTTCTTATAACTATATTATTTTTGTTGTATCGTTTATATAATTCATTTAGTATTCCGCTGTTTTGAGGCTAATAGTTATAGGCAGGGGTTAAAATAAGGTGGTATTTGCATGAACAAAGCAATCTATCCAGGAACTTTTGATCCAGTAACACACGGGCACGTTGACCTTATTCAAAGGGCCTCTAAGCTGTTTGAAGAAGTGGTTGTTGCAGTGGCTGAAAGCCCAACAAAACGACCTATGTTAGACTTAGCGAAGCGCGTAGAATTGACGCGCATTATTACAGAGCCGTTGGGCAATGTTACTGTTATCGGTTTTTCCGGTTTATTGACAGAGCTCCTGACCAAGCAAGGAGCAAATATTATTCTACGGGGCTTGCGAGCCGTGTCGGATTTTGAATACGAATTTCAGTTGGCTAAAATGAATCGTGTGCTGGCGCCTGATGTAGAAAGTATGTTTTTAACCCCTGCGGAAAAACACTCTTTCATTTCATCAACCCTAGTACGGGAAATCGCTTCCTTAGGTGGCGATGTGTCACAGTTTGTCCACCCGTTGGTGGCCGAAGAACTCAGGCAACATTTGAGCAACTCAAGTAATTAAGCATTGCCAACGCATTTAACAAGATCACGTGGCGTATAAATAGGAAAAGTAACATGTCTTTAATTATTACCGACGACTGCATCAACTGCGATGTGTGTGAACCGGAATGCCCCAATGAGGCTATCTCACCAGGGGAAGAAATCTACGAAATTGACATGAATAAGTGCACTGAGTGTGTAGGCCATTACGATGAGCCTCAGTGCGTGGAAGTTTGCCCGGTAGATTGTATCCCTAAAGACCCAGACAACGTTGAGTCTCAAGATCAACTTATGGACAAGTACATTCAACTGACGGCCGCTTAGTTGGGTTAGCCCTTGCTCATGGCAAGATTTCTACCGCTGGCAGCGCTTGCAATACACTGTACTGCGCTGCCCTAAGCGGCTTTCTGTTAAATGCTGATCACAAGTTACACATGCTTGGCCTGCTCGACCATATACTTGTAACTGTTGTTTGAAATAACCCGGCTTGCCTTCACTGTCCACAAAATCCCGCAAAGTGGTGCCTCCCTGCTTTATCGCCGCCGACAACACTTGCTTGCAACATACCACCAGTCGGTCTAAACGCTCAGCCGAAATCCGACCTGCTTGTCGATGTGGATGAATACCTGCCATAAATAGCGCTTCGTTAGCGTAGATGTTACCCACCCCAACCACCTGCTTACCGTCCATTATTAAGCTCTTAATTGCTTGTTTTTTGCCTTTACACGCCCTCAATAAATGTGCCACATCAAACTCATCGGACAATGGCTCCGGCCCTAAACTGGCTAGCAAGACATGGGCCATTACTGGGTTCTCTTGCCATAAGATACAACCAAATCGGCGTGGATCTCGATACCTGAGGGTAACTCCTGAAAACACTAAATCCACATGATCATGGTATGCCGGAGGTTCCTCATGATTCACAATACGCATGCTGCCTGTCATACCAAGATGACCAATAATAGCACCATGATCAAATTCAAATAGCAGGTACTTGCCTCGCCGCACCACTCGGCGTAAAGGTTTACCCTCCACATTGGCGGCTAAGTCAGTGGGCACCGGCCAACGCAAACGGGCGTCTCTAACTACAACCTGGTGTAAGGTTTGGCCTTGGATATGTGGACTAATGCCCACACGGGTGGTTTCTACTTCTGGCAACTCTGGCATCAACGATTCTCAGACAGTTAACTAGCATACAATTAGTGCCTATCAAGCCACGAAACATGCATCATTTCAATGGCCTAGAAGACCATTTTCATCCAACCTTATTGACAGTGTCCATGAAAAGGTTATTGTTACAGGCAGATCAGGAATAAATTGAAATAACAAATTTACTATTTAAAGCTTCAATCAAACTATCAAAGGGTGAAAAATGAAACCGTCTCTGATTACCACCACAATTGGCGCCTTCCCTAAGCCAAACTACGTCCCTGTCCGCGATTGGTTCGATTTGGCTAAGGAAACAGGCGGAATGAATACTGCTGAGACAACTTATCAATATTCAAAAGATATTGAAAAAAATAAAGATGCGCATGAAGATTTATTTATACGCGCAGCCCAGGAGGTCTTGGAAATTCAAATCCGTGCAGGAATTTCAATTCCAACAGATGGCGAAGTGCGTCGGGAAAATTATATTCATTACCACTGTAGGCACCTAGGTGGTTTTGACTTCAACAGTTTGGAACATCGTGTCCTTCGGGATGGTGCATATGAAACAGATTTACCCGCCATTCGGGGTCCGATTCTGCATTCTGTTAAAAATTATAGTGCCCACGACTATATCGCGAGCCAAGGTGTCAGTTCAAGACCAGTAAAGTTTACACTACCTGGACCTTTAACAATCATGGATACTACTGCCGACTGTTTCTACAATGATCGCCCCAAACTAAACACAGCCCTCGCCAAAACAATTAATAAAGAAGTCTTAGCGCTTGTAGAGGCTGGATGTAAGCATATTCAAATTGATGAACCACTTTTTGCCCGTTCAGTCAAAGACGCCCTAGACTTCGGTATGGAAGGTCTAGAAAGATGTTTTTATGGAGTACCAAAGTCGGTTACTAGAATTGTACACATGTGTTGTGGTTATCCAGACCATTTAGACGATGCTGATTATAAAAAAGCTGACCCTTTAAGCTACTATCAACTTAGTAAGGCTATTGATCAGGCTGCCTTTGATCAAATTTCCATTGAAGATAAGCATTGCTGTAACAACTTAGAATTATTGGAGAAATTTGAAAGTAAAACTGTTATCTTTGGCTCATTAGCAATTGCGTCCAGCACCCTAGAAACGGTTGAGGAAGTTGTTGAAAGGCTGAGTTCTGCATTAAATCACATTGATAGAGACCGCCTAATAGTAGCACCTGACTGTGGGCTTGGCTTGTTACCAGCGCAGTTGGCGGAAGACAAACTGAGGGTAATGTGTGAAGCGGCGGCAATAGTCTAGAAAAGAGTAGAAGATTTGTTAACAGATTAAAAAAAACTATCGCCTGCTGTAAGCTTCAAGTGCACTTAGGCATCACTATAATGTGGCGACCATACAGCTAAAAACGCCTCATGAGTTCCAGAGATTGGGATTGTACCTACTATTTAACTAGTTATGTTTGAAAAAATAACAATGCCAGTAAAAACAAATTAGGACCTGTGATGAACTATGATGCTGATCCCTTTTTTCAGCCCATTTCTGCAATGGAACTTGCTCGTTTTACTGGTGTGCCAACTTTCATGCGGCTCCCCTACGTGAACCCGGATCATGATTGCCGTAGCAGAACAATTTATCAATTGTGGAAGGCGCCGTATTCCTGTGGTTGAAGACGGCAAGCTCATTGGCCAGGTTAGCCGCAAGGATATTCTGCGTGCCGTGAATGATTTCATTTATAAGGATTGCGATTAAGCTAATGAGTTCTTGGCTTTATTTATGCTAGAGTAGACAGCTAGTATTTGCTCCATTTATTGGTTATATCGCCCTATGAGCCGCCTCAACAACAGACATATCATCCTTGCCATAAGTGGCGGCATAGCGGCCTATAAAAGTGCAGAGCTAGTACGGCTGCTAATAAAGTCAGGGGCCCAAGTTCAAGTAGTTATGACCTCTGGCGCTATAGAGTTTATTACCCCACTAACCCTACAAGCTTTGTCTGGCAACCCGGTTCATCAACACTTGCTTAATCCTCAAGCCGAAGCAGGCATGGGGCACATACAGCTTGCCAGATGGGCAGATCTATTACTCATTGCCCCTGCTAGCGCCAACGTTATGGCGCGTTTAGCCCAAGGTCAGGCCAATGACTTGCTTACTACCCTATGCTTGGCGACGGATGCACCTGTGCTGTTGGCACCGGCGATGAACCAAGCCATGTGGCAAGACCAAGCCACCCAAGATAATCTACAAACACTGCAAGCCAGAGGCTTGCAAATACACGGCCCAGCAGAAGGTGAGCAAGCCTGCGGGGATATTGGTGCTGGTCGTATGCTCGAACCTAACGAACTGTTAGCCGCTGTTAAAGCGCAGTTTAGCCAAGGCCTATTAGACGGTAAGACTGTGGTGATTACTGCAGGACCCACTAGAGAAGCCATAGATCCCGTGCGATACATCAGCAACCATAGCTCGGGCAAGATGGGTTACGCTTTGGCACAAGCCGCAAGAGATCAGGGCGCAACAGTGATTCTTATTAGCGGCCCTACTCAATTGGCACAGCCTGAAGACGTTACATTTGTTGCCGTTGAAAGCGCTCAAGATATGCTTGAGGCCAGCCTTAAAGCGGGTTCGAGTGCGGATTACTTTATTGCTACGGCAGCAGTGGCTGATTATCGCCCTACCATTGCGTCAGAGCAAAAGCTTAAGAAACAAAATGCAGATCATGGATTAACCTTAGAACTGACCCAAAACCCAGATATATTGACCACCATGTCTAACCAACACCCCCATGTAATTCACGTTGGTTTTGCTGCAGAAACCCAAGACTTAATCCTTCATGCGCAAGACAAACTGAAGCGCAAAGGTGTGCATATGATTATTGCTAATGACGTTTCTAATACTGACATTGGGTTTAATAGTGATAATAACCAAGTCAGTTTAATCACCTCTGGTGGTGTAGAGGATTTACCCTTATTATCCAAACATCAATTGGCTCGCCAACTCATAGCGGCCATTACCAGAATTCCCCACTAGGCATAAACCACATGATTCATCGCCCTCAATTAGCTGTAAAAATACTCGACCCCCGTGTGGGCCAAGAAATTCCTTTACCCACTTATGCTACGGCTGGCTCTGCCGGTATGGATTTACGCGCTTGTATTGATCATGCTATTACGCTAAACCCAGGCCAAACGGAATTAGTACCTACGGGTATGGCCATCCACGTTGAAGACCCAAACCTTTGCGCAATGTTATTGCCTAGATCTGGTCTTGGCCACAAACACGGTGTGGTTCTAGGTAATTTGGTAGGCCTTATCGATTCAGACTACCAAGGCCAGCTCATGGTATCCTGTTGGAATCGAGGTTCAACCCCTTTTGTTATTGAGCCTGCAGAACGTATTGCTCAAATGGTGCTTGTACCAGTGGTACAAGCCCAACTGACTATCGTTGATGACTTTGATGCCAGCCTTCGAGGAGAAGGTGGCTTCGGACATTCTGGTCGTCAATGATTCTTAAAGCCCAAAAAACACAGGACACTACCAGCATGGATCGCTTGCGCTACCAGCCACCTCGCCCTCTTGCCAATGAAATATTTCGGGCATACGATATCCGTGGCATCGTCGACGAACAGCTTAGTGATGCAATGCTCTACCATATTGGTTTAGCCGTAGGCACTCAAGTAGTGCGCAATGGTGAAGGCAGCATCGCTGTTGGTGCGGATGGCCGGTTATCCAGCCCAAGATTAGGCCAAGCATTAATGGCAGGCCTAGCCGATACGGGTTGTCGCGTCCTCAATTTAGGCGCAGTACCCACACCAGTGTTGTACTTTGGTGTTAAAACGTTAGGCACTGCATCTGGCATTATGCTCACAGGCAGCCACAACCCCTCAAATTACAATGGTTGTAAAATTGTCATAGGCGGCCAGACCCTAGCCAATGACAGCATCATGGCAGTGCACGATCTTATCGAACTGCAAGACTACGAGCGCGGCATAGGCGAGATTGAAGAACATTTTATTGATCAAATCTATCAAGATCGAATTGGCAGTGATATTAACTTGGCCAGGCCATTAAAAGTGGTGTTGGATGCCGGCAATGGTATTGCTGGTGATATTGCACCCAAGCTATTCAAACAATTGGGTTGTGAGGTTATTCCATTGTTTTGTGAAGTAGATGGCAACTTCCCCAACCACCATCCGGACCCCGGCAAACCAGCAAATTTAATTGATTTACAAGCCGCCGTAGCAGAACATAAAGCTGATATTGGCCTCGCCTTTGACGGTGATGGTGATCGTGTGGGTGTGATTACCGAAGCTGGACAAATGATCTACCCTGACAAGCTGCTCATGCTTTTTGCAGAAGATGTTATTAGCCGTAATCCTAATGCCGAAATCATCTACGATGTGAAATGCACTCGCCTGCTGGAACCTTTTATCCACAGCAAAGGCGGCGTACCAACTATGTGGAAAACAGGGCACTCCCTCATCAAAAGTAAAATGATCGAAACGGGCGCTTTACTCGCTGGTGAAATGAGCGGCCATATCTTCTTTAAGGAGCGCTGGTATGGATTTGACGACGGTATATACAGCGCTGTGCGCTTGTGCGAAATTCTGGCAAACAGTAATGTGCCTGCAAGTATTATGTTCAACCGTTTCCCAGAAGATGTAAGCACGCCAGAAATTAACATCAATGTCACAGAAGATGAAAAATTTAATTTAGTAGCACAGCTACAGCAGGCCCAATTTCCCACCGGAAAAGTGTCAACCATAGATGGTATCCGTGTAGACTATGAAGACGGCTGGGGCTTAGTAAGAGCCTCTAACACTACCCCAGTTTTAGTCTTACGCTTTGAGGGTGAGAACCGAACTGTATTGCAACGTATTCAAGATGAATTTCAACGTCATTTACATGCCGTTGATGCCAAACTTACTGTGCCGGACTATAGCCTATGACACTCGATCGCCAAGCTGCCATTAACGTAGCACAAGTATTAAGTGAAGCATTGCCTTATATCCAACGCTTCACTGGCAAAACAATTGTGGTTAAATTTGGCGGCAACGCTATGATTGACGAAGACCTCAAGAACAGTTTTGCCCGCGACATCGTGATGATGAAATTGGTGGGTATGAACCCAGTTGTAGTGCATGGTGGCGGCCCCCAAATTGGCGATTTACTTACCAAGCTCAATATTGATTCTCACTTTGTCAACGGCATGCGCGTAACGGATACTGCCACCATGAATGTAGTCGAAATGGTGCTTGGTGGGTCAGTCAATAAAGACATCGTTAACCTCATCAATCAAAATGGCGGCCAAGCCATCGGTTTAACGGGCAAGGATGGCAAGCTCATCCAAGCTAAACAGTTAAAAGTGACACACCAGACCCCAGAAATGCTGGCCCCTGAAATTATCGACATTGGTCACGTAGGTGAAGTGAGCGCCATCAATACCGATGTGCTCGACATGTTACGCAACAGTGATTTTATACCAGTAATCGCTCCTATTGGGGTCGATGACGAGGGCAATTCGTATAATATCAATGCCGATTTAGTGGCTGGTAAAGTCGCAGAAGTACTGCAAGCTGAAAAGCTTATGTTACTCACCAATACTGCTGGACTATTGGATAAAGAAGGCAATTTATTGACTGGCCTATCTACAAGCCAAGTGGATGAATTAATTGCTGACGGCACGATTTATGGTGGCATGTTACCTAAAATAGCTTGCGCCTTAGATGCAGTAAAAGGTGGCGTAAAACGCGCTCATATTATTGACGGCCGTGTAAACCATGCTACGCTATTGGAAATTTTTACCGATCAAGGAGTAGGCACCCTTATCACTGGCGCCAACGACAACAATGCAACACTATAAAGAAGCCACAATTGTATTATGACTGAAACTAAAATACCCCGTAAACAACAAATCTTGCACGCCCTAATGGAGATGTTAGAGGACCCGAACATTCGCATTACTACGGCTGCGCTGGCTAAACGTGTGGGTGTATCAGAGGCCGCTTTGTATAGACACTTTGCCAGCAAGGCGCAAATGTACGATGCCCTTATCGAGTTTGTGGAAGACACTATTTTCAGCCGTGCAAAGAAGATCCAGCAACAAGAATTGGGCGCCCTAGCCCAGTGCCAACAAATTCTTACGCTGCTACTCACCTTTGTAGAACGTAATGCTGGTATCAGTCGAATTCTGACAGGCGAAGCCCTTACGGGCGAGAACGAGCGATTAAGTAGCCGAGTAAATCAGCTATTTGAAAAGTTAGAAACTCAGCTTAAGCAGATTCTTAGAGAAGCAGAAATGCGTGAAGGCTTGCGCACTCATGACACCCCTAG
>Ga0114994_10000050_pt1 | contig 58335 bp, 52 predicted proteins | sample ArcticOcean_MG_C_9_FD_87043 | JGI IMG/M metagenome (GOLD analysis project Ga0114994, IMG submission 87043) | Marine microbial communities from western Arctic Ocean - ArcticOcean_MG_CB2_152 | ecosystem: Environmental > Aquatic > Marine > Oceanic | place: Arctic Ocean: Canada Basin | collected...
TAAATGGTTAAGGTCACGGCAAGACTAGCCGTTTGATAGGTACCAAGTGTATGTACAGTAATGTATTTAGCTGAGGTATCCTAATAGACCGAATGCTTGACTTAATTTAGTATAAATTTTTTAGTTTTATTAGCTTAGATGTTTTATAGCGTAATGGAACCACATTGACCCTTCTCGAACTCAATAGTGAAACGTTACAGCGGTGAAGATACTGAAAGGGTGGCCTTTTGGGAAAATAACACAATGTCTAAGATTTTCTAGTTTTGTTAATGTTATTTAGTAATTTAAAATATCGCGTAATGGGCTCATATGCAATTGTTAAGGCTAGTGGTCGACAGTTTTGGATCGAAGAGAACCGTTTTTATGATTTAAATAAATTACCGTTACAACCTGGTGATACTTTTACTTTAAATCAAATTTTACTTGTTAAGCAAAATGATAAGTTAGAGCTTGGTAAACCTTTTTTAGAAGATAAATATACTGTTGAGGCAACAGTATTAAGACATTTATCTGGTTCAAAAACGCGTGTTTACAAAATGCGCCCTAAGAAAAAAACTCGTAAAACATTCGGGTTTCGAGCAAAGCTAACCCGTATTTACATTAATTCAATTTCTAACATTTCGACACCAACTCCGATTTGTTATTTATAGTCAAGTTATTTGTTAAATCGTAATTAAACATGGTAAGAGTAAAAAGAGGAAATGTTGCACGTAATCGCCGTAAGAAAATTCTAAAGTTTGCGAAAGGATTTAAAGGTGCCCACTCAAGATTATTCCGTACAGCAAATCAACAAGTTATGAAAGCACTTATTTATTCATACGTTGGTAGAAAAAGAAGAAAAAGAGATTTTAAAAGGCTATGGCTATGTCGTGTTAATGCTGCAGCTCGTATTGAAGGTTTAACTTATAGTAAGTTAAAGAATCGTTTAAAACAGAATTCAATTGATCTAAATTTAAAGATGTTAGCGCAAATCGCTCTATTGGATAAGAGTACATTTTCGCTTATTGTTAACCAACTTTAGGTCTTATAGTAAAAAAATTATTAGTTTTAATTTAAAATGGCACATAAGAAAGGAGCAGGAAGTACAAAAAACGGTAGAGATTCAAATTCTCAGCGATTAGGTGTTAAGGTATATGGGAATCAGCCAGTAAAAGCAGGTGGGATTATTATTCGACAACGAGGTCTTTCAGTTCGCCCTGGTCGTGATATTGGTATTGGTAAAGATTATACATTATTTGCATTACGATCAGGTATTGTTGAGTTTACAACGGATAAAAATTGTAAATATGTAAATGTTCAATAATTTATGATATTTATATTTATGGACAGCGGTGTAGCATATTGGCTAAATAAGTTAGTAAGATTATTGGGACTCTAAATACAATCAAAGAAAGTCAGGTGGACGTTTGTACGCCCACCTGACTCTAAATGCAATCAAAGAAAGTCAGATGGACGTTTGTACGCCCACCTGACTCTCTTTGATTGTATTTAATAGTAAACTGCGAAGATAAATGTTTTACCAAAACTGTTGTAAAAGGTCATAAAAAAGAAAAGATCATATACATTTTTCCTAATTTTTATTATCTCACGTAGCCAATAAGACTTTTTTAGTATTTTGTCTTAAGCTCTCAATCGCCTTAAATTTGTTGTTGAAGGTCTTTGTATTGCAGCTCGATTTGTATTAGCCTGTTAGAAGATCCCGTAGCACTTTTTGATATTAAGGGGTATCTTTTTTTAGGTTTAATTTGTTTACAAATAAACTAGTCCAACATATTTAGTTAAATATGTTGGACTAGTTTTTTCTAACTTTTAACTGGGGGTGAGTTTATAGCAACTAAGTCGTTATAGCCCACTCGCTGTTAAAAAATTAGTAACGCTCACCTTCAGGCTTTTGGCTTGGTGCGTATGCTTCAATTGTGTAAACAAGCTTACGACCAGCAACTTCTTGACGAACAAGTCTGAAACCAGGCTCGTAAGCAGGACGCTGAACGATGAATGAAAGACAACAACTTTCTACACCACGTGTGTTGTCGAAACAAGCACACTTAACGTAGAAGTTTGGCTTAGCTTTACGAGCCATGTTGATCTCGAAAAGTACCGCTGCTGGATCTTTAATATCGAATAGAGGAAGACCCCACATTTCCCAGTAAGAGTTACGAGGGTGCGGATCATCTGTAAATTCGATAGAAACAGCCCAACTTTTATTTAAAGCGTATTGGATCTGCTTTGTGATTTGCTCGTCAGTTAAGTCAGGAAGGAAAGAAAAAGCTCCTTGAGTTAGTTTCATTATATTACTCCTTAAATGAAATTTAATAGTTTAAACGCGAAATTAAGTCCGTTATTAACGGTTTGCAGTTGCTGTTTCAACGAAATCAGCAGTATCTGTAGAAGCGTAGTTGAAAGTAATATCTTTCCAAAGATCTAACGCTGTCTTTAGAGGACCACAAGTCTTAGCTGCATCTCTTAAGATCTGAGGACCTTCTGCAACGTAGTCACGACCTTCGTTTCGTGCTAAAACCATACACTCAAGAGCTACACGGTTAGCTGTTGCTCCAGCTTGGATACCATCTGGGTGACCAATTGTACCACCACCGAACTGTAGAATTACATCATCACCAAGGTAATCAATTAATTGGTGCATTTGACCACAGTGAATACCACCAGAAGCTACTGGTACACACTTACGTAGTGAAGCCCAATCTTGTGCAAAGAACATACCACAAGGTAAGTTGATGTCAGATTTAAAGTCTAGAAGAGTGTTGTAGAAACCTTTAATCATTAGAGGATCACCTTCTAGCTTACCAACTACAGTACCAGCGTGAATGTGATCCACACCAGCCATACGCATCCACTTACAGATTACACGGAAGTTCATACCGTGGTTCTTCTGACGTGAGTAAGTTGAGTTACCAGCACGGTGTAAGTGAAGGATACAATCAACTTTACGACACCACTTAGCCATTGATTGGATTGCAGTGTAACCGATTACAAGGTCAATCATTACAATAACTGAACCTAGCTCAACAGCAAATTCAGCACGCTCATACATATCTTCCATAGTAGCAGCAGTAGAGTTCAGGTAGTGACCTTTAATTTCACCACTTGTTGCAGCAGCGTGGTTAACACCTTCCATTGAGTAAAGGAAACGCTCTCTGTAACGCATGAACGGTTGTGAGTTAATGTTCTCATCATCCTTAAGGAAATCAAGACCACCTTTAAGACCTTCGAATACTACACGACCATAGTTCTTACCAGAAAGACCTAGCTTAGGCTTAACTGTAGCACCAAGTAGAGGACGACCAAACTTATCCATTCTCTCACGCTCTACAATTAGACCACAAGCAGGACCTTGGTAAGTCTTTAATAGTGCAACTGGCATTCTCATATCTTCTAATCTTAGAGCTTTAACAGCTTTGAATCCGAAGATGTTACCAATAATTGAAGCAGTTAGGTTAGCAAGCGAACCTTCTTCAAATAGATCTAGATCGTATGCTACGTATACGAAGTATGTATCAGGTGTACTTGGAACTGGGTCTACACGGTATGCTTTCGCACGGTATAGATCACACGCAGTTAAAAGGTCAGTCCATACAACAGTCCAAGTAGCAGTAGATGATTCACCTGCTAGTGCAGCACCTGCTTCTACTGGATCTACTCCAGGTTGTGGAGTACAACGGAATAGTGCTAGGATATCTGTTTCCTTAATAGCGTAATCTGGATCCCAGTAACCCATTTTTGCGTAAGGGATTACACCAGATTCGTAACGTTCACTTTTGATTCGAGTACGTGATTCCACGGCTTGAGACATGACAACCTCCTTGTTTAAGAGTTATACTTTACAGATTGCTATATTTTATAATTAAATATAAAAGGCAATATAGAATTTATTATTCTTTAACTAATAATTTATCATTAAGGCCCCCTGCCCGCCATCAATTTTTATTTATATTTTATATAAGTTTATTTAATGTGTACTTTATAATTTTTTTTTATATTTTCGGGATCAATCGTTTTAGTGTGATTAAAGTTAACTATACACGTGCTTTTTTAATAATGGATAAATTTATTAGGCCGTTCTAATCTATTTTTAATGAAAGAGTTTGTTATAATCCTATTATAAGTCTTCTCGGTTTCTTAACTATTTTGTTTTGGACAATACCTCAGAACCTTATAAAAAACTTTGTCGAGATATACTTTATGATATTTTATGAGTATAAACTTATTGCCAGGATCCAGATTTGAACTGGAGACACGAGGATTTTCAATCCACTGCTCTACCAACTGAGCTATCCCGGCATTAATATCATCTAGTACAAGTATAATCTATTGTGGTCCTTTTGACAAGATTAAATTGTTAGTTATATAAAATTGGTTTGGCAGTTCAAAAATGACAATTATCAAAAACTTTTCTTTAAATCTTATCCTACGACGTCTTGCTAATCTACAATTCGCAATAGGTATGTTACTTTTTATTGGAATTCTAATTGCAATAGGTACACTTATTGAACAAGACCAAAGTATTGTTTTTTACCAGACAAACTATCCAGAAAGCCAACCAATTTTTGGTTTTGTAGATTGGCGTTTTATTTATTTTTTAAGTTTAAATAAGATTTATACGTCGTATTGGTTTGCATCTATTCTTTTTGTATTTGCATCATCTCTTATTGCTTGTACTTTTACTACACAGCTACCGTTATTAAAAAAATTTAAACTTTGGCAGTTTCGAAAAAACTCAAAGCAGTTTGAACAATTAAATTCTGTAAATATCCAAGATGCTTCGGCTAATAATTTAGCTTTTAAGGTTCACAAAAAAGATTACCACCTGTTTCGGCAGAATGAAAAAACTTATGCTTATTCGGGTTTACTAGGTCGGGTCGGTCCAATTTTTGTTCATTTTAGTATTTTATTCTTAATTATAGGTTCTACATGGAGTGCTTTTAATGGTTACACGGCACAACAAATAATTCCACGTGGTGAAATTTTTCACGTTCAAAATTTATTAAAATCGGGAAATATTAGTTACATTCCACAATCTTTTTCGTGGCGGGTTAATGATTTTTGGATTACGTATACTAATGAATTTAAAACTAATCAATTTTATTCTGATTTATCACTACTTGATAATCGTGGGTTTGAAATAAGGCGCAAAACAATATTTGTTAATGAACCGTTTGTTTATAATGGTATTACTCTTTACCAAACTGATTGGGATGTTTTAGGTTTAAAAATTAAAATTAATGCCGATCAAACTATCCAGGTACCATTAAAAAAAATAAACACCAATGGCCGAAAAGTATGGATTGGATCAATCCCTATAACTTTAAATACTGGGGTAAAAACTAACTACATTATTCTGATTAATGATTTGTTTGGGAACTTATTTTTGTATAATAATGAAGGAAAATTAATTCAAGAATCTGTTATCGGCCAACCTATTAAAATAAATTCTCAAACATCTATTACTTTTTCTGAATTTATAACAACGACGGGCCTTCAAATTAAGACAGATTCTGGAATACCTTTGGTTTATTTTTCTTTTTTCTTGTTAATGGTTAGTGTTTATATAAGTTTTATTTCGTATTCACAAATTTGGCAAGTTGAGGCTTTAACTAGTCTAGTTGTGGGCGGAAAGTCTAATCGTGCTGTTTTGTATTTTCAGGAAGAGCTAAAGCGTTTAGTACAAAAACCAAAAAATTAGTTGTATATTTAATCTTACTAACTTGGAAAATCTTAACCTCCGAATAACTCTGAGACTTGTCTAATAATATGACCGAATTCTTAGTTTTAAATGTATAATTGTTATCATTGCTTAAAAAAGTTTGTTAATAAGTATTAAAATTCTTAACAATTAAATTAATTTCTTATGAAACGTTTGTTTCTTAGTGTTTTAGCGTTTAGTTTATTCTTTATTACTCCGTTTGCCGCATCAGCTGACGTTAGTGGTCTTGTTCCTTGTAAGGATTCTGCTGTATTTAAAAAACGTCAAGTAGCAAGTGTAAAAAAACTTTCTGCAAGATTAAGTAATTACGAAGTAGATACACCTGCATATTTAGCACTGCAGGAACAGATGGCTAAAACAGATGCTCGTTTTGATAAATATGGTAAACAGGGATTACTATGTGGTTCCGATGGTTTACCTCATTTAATTGCTGATGGGCGCCCAAGTCACGCGGGTGAGTTTATCCTTCCCGGTATTGGTTTCTTATATACTGCTGGTTGGATTGGTTGGGCTGGAAGAAGTTATCTTCAATATGCGAAGAAAACTGATAAACCAAATGAAAGTGAAATTATCATTGATGTTCCAGTTGCACTTGGTATGATGGCATCAGGATTTTTATGGCCATTATCAGCATGGAATGAATTAGTTACAGGTGAACTTCTTGTAGCTGGAGATGAAGTGACAGTATCACCTCGTTAGTCACCTTCTATGTTTTATAGTTTAAATTTGTAATAATTTAATTAATTATGTATAAAAATTTACTTAAATATCTTTCAACTGCGCCGGTATTATTAACAGCTTGGATGAGTCTGACGGCAGGAATGTTAATCGAGTTACAACGATTTGCCCCTGATACGTTATCATTGTAGCAAGAAAAATGATTTAATCACTTAAACTAAAGTCGTTTCTATCTTAGTAACGACTTTAGTTTGTTTTATATTATTAACTCTTTAAAAAATAGTTAAAATGTCGACTCTTAGTTCTTCTTTTTCTTTGACTAAAAGAAAAAAAGTAAATAAATTATTCACTCGTTTACAGTCTAAGTTATCCCTCAATTTAAAAAATAAGGGTAACTTTTTACTTAGTACGGATATTCTTCGTGATGATATAAAACGTGATCTGTTAAGAATCGTAGTCTTAAATATTGAAACTAAATTCTTAAATTTAATAAAACGAGATTTAAATCTTTTTGATGATAAAGCTGTATTATTAGAGTTAGTTAAGCTTTCTACAGAAGATTTTTTAACTAATTGCTATGGTTCAAAAGTAACTATTCGCTCGACAATTGTTTCACGTTCTGTTTACTCCCAGTTCTTAGTGGAAAATTCGAACATTCTATTAAAAGTTCCTTTCTTGGAGTTATTAAACTCAAACACAAAAGTTTTTCAGAATACTTTTGATCCTATTTATACGGTAGCCTCTGATAAATTTTTAGAAGTTCTATTTGACAATTTAATCATTGAAATTAGTAATTGTGTGATGCAAATTATAATCAGTGAATTTTCAATAATTAATTCTGTTAGGCAAGTCCTTTACAGATCAAATTTTTTATCGTCCCGTAATTTCGATAGATTCCGTAATAGTTTAGCTTGGCAGACTCGATTAAAATGTTATGTTAACTACCCCAAAAATTTATATAACTGGCAGTATGGTATTTGGGTGATTCGTTCAAAAGGTATTTATTATAGAACAATTTACGCGAACCGATCAGAAAAACTATTTAATTTAGAAACACGTTCATTAGTAACTGTAACGATAATTGAAATTTATGATTTTTTATCCAGTCGAGTAGATGAAATATTATATTTGTTGGGTGATAGTATTCGATTTGCGTTAGGTACAACTATTGGGAAATTCATTGGTATCTTTTGGAGGGGGATTATAGAAGGTTTAAAAACCTAATCAAAACAAAATATTAATATCCGTCAAATTATGGTAATATTGTAGTAAAGATCGTAAATTTTATTATTAATTACCAAAGTAAGTCTTATGAGTACCCTTATTGGTTATGTTTTATTGTTAGTATTAATGTTCAGTTTAGCTGCTGGACTTTATTTCGGTTTCAAAACAATCAGATTAATCTAGGTTTAAGCTATTGTATTTTCTACAGATATTTAAATAATATCTGTAGAAGTTTAAAACTAGGCTGAGCACTTTTGTTTATCTAACGAAATGTTTACTCTTATGGATTTTGTAAAATAAATTATACTAAAATTATGATAGATGAATCTACTTTCAGGTCATATATAGTCGGATCAAGAAGACTAAGTAATGTTTCTTGGGCAATAATTGTTAGTTTAGGGGGTCTTGGTTTCTTTCTAACAGGGTTATCAAGTTATTTTAATGTTAATTTATTGATATTTTCTGATTCAAGTAATATCACTTTTCTACCACAAGGCATAGTACTTTTATTTTATGGTACAGTAGGTTCTATCTTAGGAATTTTTCTTTGGTTAACTATTTGGTGGGATATCGGCTTTGGTTATAATGAATATAATCAAGCGTTAAATGAAGTTACCCTATACCGTCAGGGATTTCCGGGGAAAAATCGTGAACTTAAACTAAAATTTATTTTTAGTGAAGTTAAATCTATTAAAATGAAAATTGAAGAAGGCTTAAACCCGAAACGCCAATTATTTCTTTGCCTAAAAGATAGTAGAGAGATCCCTCTAACTGGTGTTGACCGTCCAACTAGCCTTACTAAAATTGAGCAAGAAGCTGTTAAATTAGCGCAATACTTAAATGTTTATCTTGAGACAAACTAAATGTAGATAATGGGCGAACGACGGGAATCGAACCCGCGAATGCTGGAACCACAACCCAGTGCCTTAACCACTTGGCTACGCTCGCCTTGATGTATGATAAAATGATACCATAAAGTACTAATTTTGATACAATTTGGTTACCTTATGACTAACGTGAGAACAGTCTTAGTGGCAGACGATGACATTAATATCCGCCAATTCCTTAAATTAAGATTATCGTATTTAGGATATAATATTATTCTTGCAACAAACGGTCAAGAAGTTTTATCTATTTTAGAAAAAGAAAAACTAGATCTTATCATTCTTGATATAATGTTACCACGAATAGATGGTTATAAAGTTTGTAGGATATTACGAAAATTTTCCCGAGTCCCAATAATACTATTAACCGCCTTAGCCAATATAACTGACCGTATTCGGGGTCTTGATCTAGGTGCGAATGAATATCTAACTAAACCGTTCGCACCAGATGAGCTCGAAGCTTGCATACGTTCCTTGTTAATTCGATCGCATGAAAGAAGTGATTTTAATCCCCTTATTGTTCAAGTCGGGGACTTGAAACTAGACACAATTAAAAAACATGTCTTTAAAGGTAGCAAATTAATTAACCTTACATTAATTGAATTTAATTTGCTACGGCTATTAATGAATAAAGCCGGTAAAAATTTGACACGCACGGCTATTCTGGATTGCATATGGGGGTATACCTCATATCGTTATATTGATACTAGAGTTGTTGACGTTTATATACACCGTTTACGGTCAAAACTTGAACAAGATTTGAGTACACCAAATTTAATATTAACTATACGTGGAAAGGGGTACATGTTTCAAGTTGTAGGAAGTTAGAAAAAAAAATCTGACGATTTCAAATTTTAATAATTATAAATATTAAAAATGTTGAGTATAAAAGAAAACGTTTATAAATATTTATTGCCAAACTTATTAGAAATTCAACGTATAAGTTTTTGTTGGTTTCTTGAAAAAGGTTTAGTTCAGGAATTCGAAGACTTTTCTTTAATACGGGATTATCTAGGCGAACTTGAGTTAAATCTATCCACAAAATTTTACAAAATTAAAAGACCAAAGTATACACTTGAAGAAGCAAAACGTCGTGATGTAACGTATAGTGTACCCATTTACATAGTTGCCCATTTAAAAAAACGCGTAGAAACTAGTAAAGCTGAAGTTTTTCTGGGGGATATCCCATTAATGACAAATGAAGGTACTTTTCTGGTTAATGGTATTGAACGAGTAATAATTAACCAAATTGTTCGTAGTCCTGGTATTTATTTTAAAAGTGAAATCGATCGACAAGGGTCTCGAAATTATATTGCTAGTTTAATTTCAAATCGGGGAACTTGGATTAAATTTGAAGTTGGTCGTGAAAATTTTGTTCAAGTAAAAATTGACAAAGCACGTGATTTGTCAGCTTATACATTTCTAAAAGCACTTGGGTTAGATGATACAACTATTTTTACCAATTTAGATCACCCGGACTATTTTCAAAATGCCTCTACTGATGAATCTATTACTGTTGATGAAGCCTTATTGGAAGTCCATAATAAAATACGCCCCGATGAACCTGCTACCGTAAAACGGAGTCAGCAACTACTTTATTCAAAATTTTTTGATCCTAAACGTTATGATCTAGGTTATGTTGGCCGCTACAAACTAAATCAAACTTTAGAGCTTGATATTGATGAAAAAATACGTATTTTAACTTCACGCGATATCTTACAGATTATTAATACACTAATTAATTTTAGAATTTCCTCTACATCTGAGGATGATATTGATCACCTAGGAAATCGACGGATTCGTTCCGTTGGCGAGTTACTTCAAAATCAAATACGGATTGGTCTTAATAGGTTAGAACGTACAATTCGTGAACGAATGGCTATATGTGAGCAACATTCGCTTAGTATTAACATACTCATTAATCCAAAACCGTTAATAGCCTCAATACGTGAGTTTTTTGGCTCAAGTCCACTATCACAATTTATGGACCAGACAAACCCTTTAGCCGAATTAACGCATAAACGACGTATTTCAGTTTTGGGCCCTGGTGGTATAACAAGGGATCGTGCAGGATTTGCCATTCGTGATATTCACCCGAGTCAATACGGTCGAATTTGCCCTGTAGAAACACCTGAAGGACCAAACGCTGGTTTAATTGGTTCCTTATCAACGTATAGTCGTGTTAATTCATATGGGTTTATTGAAACACCTTTTTATAAAGTAGCCAGTGGAAAAGTTCTAAAAGAGTTATTTCCAATTTACTTGGATGCTACAAATGAAGATAAATTTCGTTTGGCTGCTGGTGATCTTTTAACAAATAAAGATGGTTATATTCATGATTCGAAAGTTCCAGTACGGCATAACCAGGAGCTAATAAATGTATCACCACAAGATATTGACTATGTTGCTGTATCACCAATACAAGTAGTTTCCTTAGCCGCTGCACTAATTCCCTTTCTTGAACATGATGATGCTAACCGAGCATTAATGGGATCGAATATGCAAAGACAATCTGTCCCGCTTTTATATTCTGAAGCACCTCTTGTTGGTACTGGGTTAGAAGGCCAAACTGCACGTGATTCTGGTATGACAATCTTGAGTCTTAATTGTGGAAAAGTTGTTAATATTGTAGGTGACGGTATAGTTGTTAAAGATAAAAATGGAACAAATTTGACATATTTATTAACAAAATATCGCCGTTCCAACCAAGAAACTTGTATTAATCAAAAGCCTTTAGTTTGGGTACATGAAAAAATTTTTATGGGTCAAGTTATTGCAGATGGCGCATCTACAGAAGGAGGTGAGTTAGCTGTTGGCCAAAATATTCTAATTGCTTATACCCCATGGGAAGGTTACAATTATGAAGATGCATTTATTATTAACGAACGTCTAATCTACGATGATTTATATACATCACTTCATATTGAAAAATGTGAAATCGACGTCCGTCAAACAAAACTTGGTCTCGAGGAAATAACCAAAGATTTATTAAATGCAAGTGACTACTCTACCCGAAATTTAGATGAAAATGGCATCGTAAGTTTAGGAGCGTGGGTTGAATCTGGTGATATTCTTGTTGGGAAATTAACACCAAAAGGGGAGTCAGATTATCCTCCCGAGAGTAAATTACTCAGAGCTATTTTTGGTGAAAAATCACGGAATGTTAGAAATACATCTTTAAAGGTACATCACGGCACAAGTGGTCGTGTTATTGATATAAAAATATTTTCACGCAACAATAAAGATGAATTACCGTCGGGAACGCAAGAAATAATTAAAGTTTACCTTGCCCAGACACGAAAAATCCAAATAGGGGATAAGATGGCTGGACGCCACGGAAATAAAGGAATTATTTCAAAAATTTTACCACGTCAAGATATGCCATATCTTCCTGACGGGACACCAATTGATATGATTTTAAACCCTCTAGGCGTACCTTCTAGAATGAATGTAGGTCAAATTTATGAATGTTTACTTGGGTTAGCTGCGGAAAACTTTAACACACGTTTTAAAGTAATTCCATTCGATGAGATGCATGGCGTTGAAGCATCCCGTGCTCTGATTAGTAAAAAACTTATAGAATCTGCTGAATCGAAAAAATGGCTTTTCTCAAAAAATTATCCAGGAAAAATGGTGCTTACCGATGGAAGAACAGGTCAAACATTTGAAAATCCAATTACCGTCGGTAAATCTTATATACTTAAGCTAGTTCATTTAGTAGATGATAAAATTCATGCACGTTCTACCGGTCCGTATTCTTTAGTTACACAACAACCATTAGGTGGTCGTGCACAACAAGGTGGTCAGAGGCTTGGTGAAATGGAAGTGTGGGCTCTTGAAGCATTTGGTGCTGCTTATACGCTACAGGAACTTCTTACAATTAAATCCGATGATATGCAAGGACGTAATGAAACGTTAAATGCAATTGTTAAAGGGCAACCAATTCCTAGACCCGGCACGCCAGAATCATTCAAAGTACTAATGCGCGAATTACAAGCTTTATGTTTAGACATTGCTGCCTATAGTATATCTGACCAAAATGCTGAGTTAGGTGATACTGAAGTTAATTTAATGGATGACTCTGATGATATTAATGAAAATTATTTACTTAAAACAAATAATGTAATTTCTCAGGGAAAAACACGAAAAGGCTAAGTGTAAATTAGGAAAAAATTATTAAATAATTAAAATATTTGAACCATGGAACGATCTTTTGATTATGTAAAAATTAACCTTGCCTCACCTAATCGAATTCAGTCATGGGGACAAAGAATTTTACCGAACGGGCAGTGCGTTGGTGAAGTTACCAAACCAGAAACAATAAACTATAGAACACTTAAGCCAGAAATGAATGGTTTATTTTGCGAACGGATTTTTGGCCCGGTGAACGATTGGGAATGCCATTGCGGTAAATATAAACGAGTTAGACACCGAGGAATTGTATGTGAACGTTGCGGAGTTGAAGTAATTGAATCTAAGGTTAGGCGCCACCGCATGGGATTTATAAAATTAGCTTCTCCAGTGACTCACGTTTGGTATGTTAAAGCTCGACCAAGTAAAATTGCTTTATTACTTGGTCTTTCACTTAAGGAAATTGAGCAAATTATTTACTTTAATGCCTACGTTGTTGTTGATCCAGATAATCTAACAGGTTTAGTTTATAAACAACTTCTAACAGAAAATGATTGGATTGCACTAGACTATGACAGCACAGAATCTACAAGTGCTAAAATTGTAATGGGTGCTGAAGCAATAAAAAAACTTTTAGAGCAACTTGACCTCGAACAAGAATCAAAAACTATACGTGCTTCATTACCATTTGTAAAACGTCCTGAACGTGACAAATTAATCAAAAAACTCCGTATCATTGACCAGTTCATTGCATCTGGTTGTAATCCAGCTTGGATGGTTTTAGATATTATTCCAGTTCTACCACCTGATTTACGACCAATGGTTCAACTAGACGGGGGGCGATTTGCTACCTCAGACTTAAATGATTTATACCGACGTGTTATAAATCGAAATAACCGTCTAGCACGCTTACAAGAAATAATGGCACCCGAGCTAATTATTCGAAATGAAAAGCGAATGCTACAAGAGGCGATAGATGCATTAATTGATAATGGCCGACGTGGTAAAGCTGTTGTGGGTTTAAATAACCGCCCTTTAAAATCACTCTCAGACATTATTGAAGGTAAACAAGGTCGTTTTCGCCAAAACTTACTTGGTAAACGAGTAGACTATTCAGGACGTTCAGTCATTATTGTTGGGCCAGAATTAAAATTAAACCAGTGCGGGTTACCGCGAGAGATGGCAATTGAATTATTTCAACCCTTTGTCATTCACCGTTTAATTTATGATGGACTTGTCAATAATATTAAAGCGGCAAAGAATATTATACAAAATAATGAGGCATTAGCATGGGAAATTCTTGGGCAGGTAATGGAAGGTCATCCGATTTTTTTAAACCGTGCTCCAACATTACACCGTTTAGGTATTCAAGCTTTTGAGCCGATTTTAGTTGAGGGCCGAGCAATTAAATTACACCCGCTTGTTTGTCCAGCCTTCAATGCTGATTTTGATGGAGATCAAATGGCAGTACATATTCCGCTTTGTTTAGAAGCACAAACAGAAGCACGTTTATTAATGTTAGCACCGAACAATTTCTTATCCCCTGCTACCGGCGACCCAATCTTAACACCAAGCCAAGATATGGTCTTAGGTTGTTATTATTTAACTGCCAATAATCCATCACAACAGAAAAAAAATGAACCGTATTTTTCCGATTTTAAAGATGTAATACTTGCTTATCAGCAAGCACAAATTGACCTCCATACCTTTGTTTGGGTTCGTTTTCATGGGAAGGTCGAAGACGAACAGAAGCAACACTTTAAAAAAGTCGTTACAGAAAACTATACAGTCCAGATCTCAAATAATGTTCAAATTAAAGAAAGTTTAATAGAAGATTCATTTACGAAATACATACGAACAACACCAGGACGAATCCTTTTAAATGAAATTTTCCACTAATTTAATACTATTAACCTCCGACATAGAAAATGACAACAAACGAAGAAGATGATGTAAAGATTCTTTTTACTAACGGCATTATTAACAAACGCCAGTTAAAGAATTTAATGTACTGTACTTTTCATAATTATGGAGTTGTTAAATCCTCTATTATTGCAGATAAAGTCAAAAATTTAACATTCCATTACGCAACAAAATCTGGAATTTCGCTAAGTATAGAAGATTTACGGGTACCGCAGAAGAAACGATCCTTAATTGGGCTGACGAACAACGAAGTAGAAGAAACGGAACAAAATTATGAGGTTGGAAATATAACTAACATTGAACGGTTTCAAAAAGTTATTGATATCTGGAATAATGCAAGTAATTTTTTAAAAGAAGAAGTCGTAACATATTTTCGTGAAAGTGACCCATTTAATTCACTATATATTATGGCGTTTTCTGGTGCAAGAGGGAACATATCACAGGTGAGACAATTGGTTGGCATGCGAGGATTAATGGCAGATCCCCAAGGCCAAATTATTGATCTTCCAATCAAAAGTAACTTTCGTGAGGGATTAACAGTTACAGAATACATTATTTCGTCTTACGGAGCTAGAAAAGGTTTAGTTGATACAGCATTAAGAACCGCCGATTCAGGTTACTTAACACGACGCCTAGTAGATGTAGCACAAGATATTATTGTTAGAGAAGAGGATTGTTATACCCAAGACGGGCTGTTAAAAAATGAATTGGTTAATGAAACAAGTCCCAATTTATCAGTTAAAGATCGTATGGTTGGACGACTTTTAGCTCAGCCATTAACCCAAAGAGAGAATAATGTAGTCTTACCGATCAATACTCAACTAACATCAAATTTATTAGATAGTTTACATGAGTTAGATATAGAACAACTGAAAGTTAGATCTCCACTAACGTGTACTTCAATCCGTTCAATTTGTCGAAATTGTTATGGATGGCATTTAGCTTATTCTAAATTAGTTGATTTAGGAGAAGCAATCGGCATAATAGCCGCACAATCCATCGGTGAGCCTGGAACTCAATTAACAATGCGAACATTCCATACCGGGGGAGTGTTCTCTGGTGATTTAACACAACAAATACGAGCCCCTTTTCAAGGTACACTGTCATATAAAACAGTTGAGGCTGCTAATCTAGTTCGAACACTGCATGGCACAAGAAGTTTTTTAATAAAAGAAAGTGTAACGTTATATATCCAAAACTTAAAGGGAGCCTGTAGCAAAATCAAACTTCCTGAGGGAGCAACATTGTTATCAAATACAGGACAAAAAGTTTACACAAATCAAATCATTGCAGAAATAAAAAAAGATGCAAATCTTGTTTTAGAAGAAGACAGTAAGACTGTTTACACAAACATTTCAGGTGAAGTATTCTTTCAAAATATCGATATTGAAACAATACTTGATAAGCAAGGGAACTCAGTGCAAAAGAATAGAAATCCTGGTCTGATTTGGGTATTACACGGTAAACGTTACTCTTTACCTCGTTCGTCAGAATTAGTGGCGAAATTAGGACAAATAAACACAAGTGGATCTATTATTGCAAAAAAACAGATATTCAATAGTTATTCTGGCATAGTAAAATTTGACGAAGCCTCAACAACGAACGAAATTAGAATTCTAAACTTCTCACTAATTTTACAAAACGCAAATATTTTGCTTAATAGTAAGACCATCGAGGAAGAAAAAAATATATTAGAGTTTGACAATGGTAAAAAATTTCAAATAGAAGTTCAGCATAACACCACAATACAACATGGTGAAACAATTGCCACACTAGCCAATAACTCATATAAAACAGAAACAGGCGGTACTGTTACATATAATCTCGAAAAAAAGTTTGCGACGAAGAAACGAAAAGGGCCAGGTAAACTTTTTTCAGGAACTTTATATTGGATACCAGAAGAAACATACAGGGTTGAAAGTTCAACGCTACTTGAAAAATTACAAACTAAAAATAATACCTTTATTGCAAAAGGGAAGGAGATAATACCTAAAACTTTTACAAAAAGTAGCGGAATATTACAAGTAGATGTTGCGGGAAAGGAAATAAGCATTAAGCCAGGGGAATTATTCAAAGTTAACCCAGCAGCATATAGTTCAATAGAACGTATTAATGGATTTGTAGAGCCCGGCAAACCAATAATAAATAATATTATCGCTCAAAAGTTAATTTATATAGAGTTTATTGAAGTTAATAAGATTGAATACGTACTGATACGACCTGTCCAAAAATATAAAGTTGCGCGTGAAAAAGAATTTTTCTTAAATCAGAATTTCTTTCCCCACGCACAAGAACAAAACTTTAAAATCAAAACAGTTAAGAAGATTTTCTTAAAAAATTGGGAACATGTTAAATCAAGCGGACCAGTTGAACTCTTAAACACATTCCTTACCCTAGACGTAAGAAATAGTTCATCTAAACTACAATCAAAATTCGAAATTTTACAAAAAAACAAAAATATTTATCAATTACAAGTCTCACAATACGAAATACTAAAAATCGATGACTTAATAACGAACTATAGTGCTGTTCACAATATTAAAATAGCAACCAGATTTTTAGTAAATAAAAATCAATACGTAACAAGTTCAAGTACTTTAGCACAACTGGAAATATTCTTTCCGATTAAAGGGACACTAGGTGCAATTAAGAATAATACTGCTAATGTAAACGAAATTCTAATCTTACAAGATAAAGATATTCGACCTGTTCCCCATTTTTCAAAACCAACTGAACTAAAAGTTAAAGTTGGCGAGTTAATTCGAACGGGAACCCAACTTTCAACAGGTGCTAAGTCAGAGTACTCAGGACAAATATATAGTGTTGACAAAACTAATGTCTATATAAGGCTGGGTCGACCGTATTTAATTTCACAAGGAGCGATATTAGAGATTGAATCTGGAGCATTAGTTCAACGTTTAGACAAATTAGCCACGCTAATTTACGAAAAATTAAAAACTGTTGATATTGTTCAAGGATTGCCAAAGGTGGAAGAAATTCTTGAGGCACGTAAAATTAAAAACCCGTGTATTCTAGCTCCTCATGAGGGGTATGCCAATGTACGAAATTCTAAAATTGAAGTAACTAATGATAAGGGATATATTACAGCAATTAATTTTACCCCACGAGATAAAATTCGTTTTTCAAATGGTAGCTATGTAAAACTTATTGAACCATTAACAGATGGTCCAATTAGCCCTCACGAAAAACTTGAGACTCTTTTCAATTATTATTATTATTTCGAAAAACTAGCGATTAATGAAGCCTGCCGACAAAGTTTTCGGGAATTACAGCTTTTCTTAGTTAATGAAGTACAGCGAACGTATTTGTCACAAGGTGTTCAGATTGCTGATAAGCATATCGAAATAATCGTTAAACAAATGACATCGAAAGTTCGAATCGAAGATAGTGGTGACACAATTCTATTACCGGGCGAATTGCTAAATCTTTACCAAGTCGAAATAATAACCAAATCTAGCTTAGCTGTTAATGAACAAGCACCCTTCTACACCCCTTTACTACTAGGTATAACAAAAGCTTCATTAAACAGTGATAGTTTTATTTCAGCTGCAAGTTTCCAAGAAACAACACGTGTCTTAACAGAAGCAGCGATTGAAGGGAAAAAAGATTGGTTACACGGGCTAAAAGAGAATGTCATTATTGGCCGATTAATTCCTGCTGGAACTGGATTTAAATATTACAAAGACTTAGAGTTACAAACAAATAAACCAAACACTATTATCCAGACACAAACTGCAAATATAAAAGATACTGTTTTGCGTTCACGATTTAATCAACTCTTAGAAAAACAAAAGAATATGTTGGATTTTTAGAATTTATTATAGTAAATTATTAACAGTTTTAAATATATTTAAATTAAATTAATAAAAGTAGGAATTAATATGGCTCGTTATACTGGGGCAAAACTTAGAATAACACGAAGATTAGGTGATTTACCCGGACTTACAAGTAAAAAAGGAAATTCAAATACAAGACCTGGGCAGCATGGCGCTAACCAAAAAAAACTTACACAATATGCAATTCGATTAGAAGAGAAACAAAAGATCCGTTTTAACTACGGTCTAAGCGAGAAGCAGCTAATGAATTATATTAAGCAAGCTAAGAAAATCAAAGGGACAACAGGTACGATTCTTTTACAACTGTTAGAAATGAGATTAGACAATCTTGTTTTTCGACTTGGGTTAGCCCCAACAATTGCTGCTGCACGTCAGCTTGTAAGTCACGGGCACATTACAGTAAATCAACTTCCTGTATCAATACCAAGTTACCAATGTCAGCCTGGTGATAAATTATCAATCAAAGATAATGTAACTTCAAAACGACTAGTTAATAAATACTTGGAATCACCTGCCCTTTCTAATATTCCGCAACATCTAGAATTTGATAAGAAAAATTTAAGCGCGAAGATATTAGGTATAATCGACCGAGAGTGGGTAGCATTAAAATTAAATGAACTTTTTGTAATTGAATTTTATTCACGAAAAATTTAATTTTTGTTTAAAATTTTGTTCTTTTGCATAACAAAAAAAAGGTAGTTATTTAGTAATAATAAAACATATGACAGCAGTAACACTAAGCGAATTATTAGATGCCGGCGTACATTTTGGCCACCAGGCAAGTAGATGGAACCCCAAAATGTTCCCATATATATATGCTGAACAAAATGGAATACATGTAATTGATTTAATACAAACATCACGACTGTTGACATACGCACACAAATATGTGCAAAAAAATGCCCGAGATAATAAAACCTTTCTGTTTATTGGGACAAAGCGTCAAGCAGCAAATATTATCGCTGAAGAAGCAAAGAAATGTGGTGCTTTTTACGTGAATAATAGATGGTTAGGGGGAATGCTTACAAATTGGACAACTGTCCAAACACGTGTAGCATACCTTAAGAAACTAGACGCAAAAGAAGAGAGTGGTGAACTCGACTTATTACCAAAAAAAGAAGCAGCTTTATTAAGACGTGAACACGAAAAATTACGTCAAAATCTAGAAGGTCTGAAGGAAATGACACAATTACCAGATATTGTTGTTATAATCGACCCAAAACGTGAAAATACTGCTGTGCTTGAATGTCGAAAATTAGGAATCCCAATTATTGCAATTCTGGATACAAATTGTGACCCAAATCTTGTGGATATCCCAATTCCGGCAAACGATGACGCAGTAAAATCGATTAAACTAATTTTGTCGAAAATTGCTGACGGGATCACAGTGGGAAAAAATAGTATCAAGTAAGTAAAAATAAAAAAACTATACAAAATAAAATTTTGTATAGTTTTTTATTTGGACGATTTACTAGGCTCTAGGTATAATTAGTATTAAGCAATAAGAAAAAATTTGCACCACTCAAGTCGAGTTATATATATTTATGTTTTTCTCGTTAGCTGCTGTCGAAGTAGGTACTCATTTATATTGGACATTCGCTGGTTTCACAGTGCATGGACAGGTATTGCTAGTAACATGGCTAGTCATAGCTACTATATTAGCCATTGCTATTGCGGGTACTCTAAAACTTGAACAAATCCCAAAAGGATTACAAAATTTTGTTGAATCTGTCTTTGAATACGTAGCAGGAATTGCTAAAGATCAGATTGGTGAATATGAATACAGACCTTGGATTCCGTATATCGGAACTCTTTTCTTATTCATTTTTGTCGCGAATTGGTATGGTGCACTAGTACCTTGGAAGTTAATTGAACTTCCAGAAGGTGAGTTAGCAGCTCCTACGAATGATATTAATACTACGGTAGCATTATCATTATTAACTTCAATCAGTTATTTTTATGCTGGATTAAGTAAAAAAGGGTTAGGATTCTTTGCTAGATACATCTCTCCGACTCCAATTTTCCTACCAATTAATATACTAGAGGATTTTACAAAGCCTCTTTCACTTAGTTTCCGTTTATTCGGTAACATCTTAGCAGATGAAATTGTTGTATCAGTTTTATGTTTACTTGTACCGCTATTTGTACCACTTCCAGTTATGGTTTTAGGTCTTTTCGCGAGTTCAGTGCAAGCATTAGTTTTTTCAACACTTTCAGCTGCCTACATTGGTGAATCATTAGAATAATAAATTATTTTAGTTTAGTGATTGCAAGCAATTTTAAACAAATCAAGATTTGTTAATTTTGTATAAATAAAAATTATTTCAAAATAAAACTATTATGAATCCTATTATTTCAGCCGCTTCAGTTATCGCTGCAGGATTAGCTATTGGTTTAGCTGCTATCGGTCCTGGTATTGGTCAAGGTTCTGCAGCAGCACAAGCTGTTGAAGGTTTAGCTCGTCAGCCAGAAGCAGAAGGTAAAATTCGTGGTACTCTTCTTCTATCTTTAGCATTCATGGAGTCTTTAACAATTTATGGACTTGTAGTTGCACTTTGTTTATTATTCGCAAACCCATTCGCTGGTTAATCTAGCTAGAGCGCTTAGTTTTATACTAAGCGCTATTTTAAGCAAATTTAATTTTTTAAATTACGTTAGCTTAATTACAATTTTTTATAACATAGCGGATTATTATGAACAGTTTTCTAATGCCATTAGCGCAAATGTTAGCTATGTCTGAAGGAGCCGGTGGGTTATTTGACTTTAATGCAACACTGCCATTAATGGCCCTACAATTTATTGCATTAACAACTATTTTAACTTTTGTTTACTACAAACCAGTAGGTACACTTTTAGAAGAGCGTGAAACGTTAATTAGTAGTAATTTAACGAACGCTTCGGAACGTTTATTAAAAGCTGATGAATTATATCAGCAGTATGATGAACAATTAAAAGACGCCAGAAACAATGCTCAAGGAGTTATTCTAGTAGCTGAAACAGAAGCAAAAGCAATTGTAGCCTCAGAAATCGCCCAAGCTCGTAAAGATGCAGCATCTTTAATCGATAAGACAAATCGAGATCTTGAAGCACAAAAAAACCTAGCCTTAGAGAAGCTTGAAACACAAGTTGACGAGTTAAGTGACCTAATAAAAGAAAAGTTATTAGGGAAAGAGGTAATACTTTAAGTATTTTTAATAAAAACTTCGCAAAAACAGATGGATTTATCTAATCAAGCATTAAACGGTTTTTCCGCACACCTAGCTGTTTCGTTTAATCCTGATATCTTTGAATCGAATATTATTAATATTTCTCTATTACTAGGGGGTATTCTTTATCTAGGTAGCAGTGCATTATCTGAAAGTTTGTCAGAACGACAAGAAAAAATTATAGGTGCAATACAAGAAGCTGAAGAGCGCTTACAACAAGCGGATACTCGACTTGCCGAGGGTGAAAAGCAATTAGAGCAAGCACAATTGGTGATTGAATCTATTAAAACAGATGCGGAAACTACAGCCCGTAAAGTTAAAAGTGAGATTCTAACGGATGGAAAAGCTGAGATTGAGCGATTAACGTCTTCTGCGAAAGCACAGATTGGTACAATTGAAGCTAGAGTCCGCAAACAAATTTCAGAGTATGTTGTTACTCTAGCTCTTAAACGCGTTACATTGCAGTTAGAGGGGAAGTTAAATTCAAACCTACAACAACAAATTCTTGATAGAAATATTTCTAACCTAGGAGAATAAATTATGTCAATTGTTGTAAGTAAAGTTGCAGAACCATATGCTGAAGCACTTCTAAGTTTAGCTAAAGCGAATGGCACTATGAAGGAAACTACTAATGATATGAACATTGTTTCACAATTTTTAGCTAATTCAAGTGATCTAAAAAAATTCTTAGCTAATCCAGTAATCACTAGGGAAGCAAAGAAAAATATCGTTAAAGATGTTCTAGGGGAACAAATCGCTACGAATACATTAAAATTTTTAATGCTATTAATCGATCGTAATCGTATCGCATTACTAGATGGTGTAGCGCAACGATACCTAGAATTATCTTATAAGCAAGAATCAATTGAAGTTGCGAAGGTTATATCTTCAATTCAATTATCAGCACAACAACAGCAAAACCTTGCGGAAAAACTGAAAACAATTACGGGTGCTAAGCAGATAAAACTTGCACTTAAAGTAGATCCAAATTTAATTGGTGGATTTACGGTTGAAATCGGTTCGCAATATATCGATACAAGTATTCGTGGCCAATTAAAGAAGATAAGTAATCTTCTTGGAGCTGCAAACTAGTATTTTGGATTCAAAAGAATCAAATATATATGTTTTAATTTTTTCATTTTTAGTCCCAAGACTAAAAAATTATATTCAACAAAAAAATTAAATAAATTAGGCTGAACTATGATTAACATTAGACCTGACGAGATTAGTAATATTATTCGTCAACAAATTGAGAGCTACGACCAAGACGTTAAAATTGACAATATTGGAACGGTTCTTCAAATTGGAGATGGTATTGCTCGTGTTTACGGACTAGAGCAAGTTATGGCAGGTGAACTGTTAGAATTTGAAGATAGCACTATTGGAATTGCCTTAAACCTTGAAAATGATAACGTAGGTGCCGTTCTAATGGGTAACGGTATTGGTATTCTTGAGGGTAGTACAGTTCGATCTACAGGTAAAATTGCACAAGTACCAGTTGGTGACGCGTTCTTAGGGCGTGTAGTTGATTCATTAGCTCGATCAATTGATGGTAAAGGTGATATCGTTGCATCAGATTCTCGTTTAGTTGAATCGATGGCTCCTGGTATTATTACACGTAAATCAGTTTGTGAACCAGTACAAACTGGTATTACAGCGATTGATTCAATGATTCCAATTGGTCGTGGTCAACGTGAATTAATCATTGGAGATCGTCAAACAGGTAAATCTTCAGTTGCTATTGATACAATTATTAATCAGAAAACTGAAGATGTTGTCTGTGTTTATGTTGCGATCGGTCAAAAGGCATCTTCTGTAGCAGCTGTTGTTAATACACTAGAAGAAAGAGGTGCTCTAGGATATACAATTATTGTTGCAGCAAATGCTGATGATCCAGCAACTCTACAATATATTGCTCCGTATACAGGTGCTGCCTTAGCCGAGTATTTCATGTACAAAGGAAAAGCAACGCTATGTATCTACGATGATTTAACAAAGCAAGCATCAGCATACCGACAAATGTCACTTCTTTTAAGACGTCCGCCAGGACGTGAGGCATACCCGGGTGACGTATTTTACTTACACTCGCGCCTATTAGAAAGAGCGGCAAAATTAAGTGATGAGCTTGGTGGCGGAAGTATGACTGCTCTACCGATTATTGAAACACAAGCTGGTGACGTGTCAGCTTATATTCCAACAAATGTAATTTCCATTACAGACGGTCAGATTTTCCTTTCCGGCGACTTATTTAACGCTGGTATTCGACCAGCTATTAACGTTGGTATTTCGGTATCCCGAGTTGGTTCTGCTGCACAAATTAAAGCAATGAAGCAAGTAGCAGGTAAACTAAAACTTGAGCTTGCACAATTTGCAGAGTTAGAGGCTTTCTCTCAATTTGCATCAGATCTTGATCAAGCAACGCAAAATCAACTTGCACAAGGTGTTCGTTTACGTGAAATGTTAAAACAGGCACAAAACTCTCCAATTCCAGTTGAAGAGCAAGTTGCAATTATCTATGCCGGTATTAACGGTTATCTAGATGACATTGAAGTAGCAAACGTATTACCGTTTATTGCTAAACTACGACCTTATCTTCGTAACTCTGTACCAGATTTCATTTCGAACGTTAAAAATACAAAGAAAATGGATGAAGGTTCTGAAGAGTTATTAAAGAAAGCAATCGCTGAAGTGAAAGCTAGTATGTAATATATTGAATCTATTCACAAAGATCATAACCAAAATGATCTTTGTGATTTTTTTATTTGTTTGATGTTCGCGAGTTGGGACGTTTCCGCTACATTTTTGTCCTAAAACATTTGAGGAAAAGTTTGTAGAAAAAGAATACATTCATTCATTATCTTTACTCATAACCCATGATTATTCTTATATTACTAGTAAATAAAGCAAAAATAATCGATGGAGTCGTTGTTGATGAGGGCTGAACAATTTGCTAAACAACCCAAAGAAAAATATTTCAAATTTCTATTACTTGACAGCCAAAATATAAACTACTAATATTAGGGTACGTAAAATTAGTACTATTTTTCAGAATAATTATGGGGTGTCGCCAAGTGGTAAGGCAGCGGACTTTGACTCCGCGATGCGTAGGTTCGAACCCTACCACCCCAATCCAAATTACAAAATCTTCCAAGCATGTTAGTCCTATGTGGCGCAATATGAAGTGGTATAACAAATTTTCTAACTAGATAGGAGAAATATGGATTTAGCAGCGTATATATATTGTTGTGGTAGTTAACGGAAGATATCCCGATAAATAAGACGCACTAGAGCTAATAACAGCTACTTTAAGCGCCATTCGTGAGAGACTTCTCTGTATGAACTAGGCTGGGCGCAAATAGGGGTAGTTAGAGACTCTTAAAATCAAAAAGATAATGAAATAAACGTAAAGTAACCTATGGCATTGAGTCTAATTCTGAATCAAGAGAAATAGTGTTTGGAGATCTAGTTAATATTATTACTACTAAATCACAATTATATGGATTTACTGCATGGGGTACAAATAAAAGCAATTAGACCCATCTTAAATCAAAAACAAGATAAGATAAAACAAAACTGAGTACCAACTTTAGTGTCGACAAGAACATTAGTCGTTTGAGCAGCACATTTCGTAGCGTCAAAAACACTCATACTACCTGAAACTGGGCTACCCCACGCAATCGCAGTTCTATACCATCTATGAACCGCTCAGCACTAGAAATATTAGATAATTCCTCATATAATTCTCCTGCATGAGGATGTTAGAGGCACGTAATTTCTTGCAAAAGCCTTTATAAGGCGCTGCGATAATCTTTTCACGACGGTACGGCCCAGAATACGCAAACTTTACTACTTTTCTAATACTATTCATAATAAAGATAGTTTAAATTTTCCAACAACCGATTAATAAATTTATGCCTCTTTACTAAAAAATATATTTTAACAGAAAATTGGACCTTTTACGAAGCATTCTAGACTTTGTTTTTATACTATACTTAATATTACCCCTAAAGCATGATTAGTATAATTTTTCCAAGTATACAAATTTTGATCGGAGAAGGTGGGATTCGAACCCACGGAAGCTTGCACTTCATCTGATTTCAAATCAGACGCAATCGACCAACTCTGCCACCTCTCCAAATAATATACTCTATATTAGCGTGCTTTATCTCTTTTTGTCAAGGGTCTACTAGGTATATTTAAAGAGCTTTATTGTAAAGAGTAAATCTATAGTTACAATTGGGCAAGAAGGGATTCGAACCCCTGACACCGTGGTTCGTAGCCACGTGCTCTAGTCCACTGAGCTACAAGCCCTACTTGTATTTATCCAAATATAACTTACCATCCTTCGGTCCTAAAGTCAAACTTTCAGCTTTGTTTATTTGCTTCTTTTATTAGTGTTTATAATTTCTCAGGCTTTTTAAAACTAACTGAGCGCAAAAAAATAATCAATAGAAAATTTAATAAATTTTGATTTGTTGTCTTAAAAAATAGAGTTATAGGACCTAGTTTTTATAAAAAATAAATTTAGGTCCTATAACTCTATCAAACTAATACGTAATTAATAGATACTCTTATTTAAAAGAATTAATCTAGAGGACGCATTGATAATACCGGCTCATTTTCACGGTTAATACCTTTTTCAAAACCAGCTGCTGCTGCTCTTGCACGACCAGCGTGCCAAAGGTGACCTACCCATAGGAAGAATCCTAGGAAGAAATGAGAACAAGTTAACCACGAACGAGGTGATACATAGTTAACCGAGTTAATCTCAGTTGCTACACCACCTACCGAGTTTAACGCACCTAAAGGAGCGTGTGTCATGTACTCAGCTGCTCGACGCTCTTGCCATGGCTGAATATCATTACGGATTTTGTTTAAATCTAGTCCATTCGGACCACGTAATGGCTCAACCCAAGGAGCTCGCATATCCCAGAAACGCATTGTTTCTCCACCAAAGATGATCTCACCACTTGGAGATCGCATTAGGTATTTACCTAAACCAGTTGGACCTTGCGCTGAAGCTACATTAGCACCTAAACGTTGGTCACGTACTAAGAAAGTAAATGCCTGTGATTGAGAAGCCTCTGGACCTGTTGGACCATAGAACTCACTCGGGTAAGCCGTATTGTTGTACCAAACAAAAACTGCAGCCGTAAGGCCCATTCCTGAAAGTGCAGCAAGACTGTATGATAGGTAAGCTTCACCTGACCAAACAAATGTACGACGAGCCCAAGCGAATGGCTTAGTTAAAATATGCCAAATACCACCTACGATACAAAGGAAGCCTAACCAAATATGACCACCTACAATATCTTCAAGGTTATTTACACTAATTACCCATCCGTCACCACCAAAAGATGATTTAAGAACGTAACCAAAAATGATTAACGGGTTTAGCGTTGGTGCAGTTACAACACGAACATCGCCTCCACCTGGAGCCCATGTATCGTAAAGTCCACCAACAAAACAAGCTTTTGCTACTAATAAGAAGCAACCAATACCTAATAAAACTAAGTGAATACCAAGAATTGTAGTCATTTTGTTCTTATCACGCCAATCATAACCAAAGAATGGGAATGATTCTTCTAATGTATCTGGACCAATTAGTGAGTGATATACTCCACCAAAACCTAATACAGCAGATGAAATCAGGTGTAAAACCCCAACAACAAAAAACGGATATGTGTCAACAACTTCACCACCTGGTCCAACACCCCAACCTAGAGTTGTTAAGTGAGGAATAAGGATACAACCTTGCTCATAAAGTGGCTTCTCTGGGATGTAATGCGCTACTTCAAATAATGTCATAGCACCACACCAAAAGACCATTAAACCAGCGTGTGCAACGTGTGCACCTAAAAGCTTTCCTGAAACGTTAATTAGACGAGCATTACCAGACCACCAAGCGAATCCTGTAGATTCGATATCACGGCCTGCGATAACAGTATTAAAGGGCGTTTCCACGTGGTAGAACCTCCTCAGGGAAGATAAAGTTTTCATGAGGTTGATCTTGAGCTGCCATCCACGCTCGAATACCTTCGTTTAGAAGGTTGTTCTTAGTGTAGAAAGTCTCAAATTCTGGATCTTCAGCAGCACGAAGCTCTTGAGATACGAAATCATATGCACGTAGGTTAAGCGCTAAACCAACAATACCAATTGCACTTGTCCACATACCTGCTACAGGAACAAATAGCATGAAGAAGTGTAACCAACGCTTGTTAGAGAATGCAACACCAAAAATCTGTGACCAGAATCGGTTTGCTGTTACCATTGAATATGTTTCCTCTGATTGTGTTGGAGTGAACGCTCGGAAAGTGTTCGCAGCATCACCATCTTCAAATAATGTGTTTTCAACAGTTGCACCGTGAATTGCACATAAAAGAGCTCCACCAAGGATACCAGCTACACCCATCATGTGGAACGGGTTAAGAGTCCAGTTATGGAAACCTTGTAAGAAAAGAAGGAAACGGAAAATAGCAGCAACACCAAAACTTGGAGCAAAGAACCAACTTGCTTGACCTAGAGGGTATACTAAGAATACTGTAACAAAAACAGCAATAGGGCCTGAGAATGCGATTGCATTGTAAGGACGAATACCTACTAAACGAGCGATCTCAAATTGACGTAGACAGAAACCAATTACACCAAATGATCCATGTAAGGCAACAAATGTCCAAAGACCACCAATTTGGAACCAACGAGTAATATCACCTTGTGCTTCAGGACCCCATAATAATAGTAATGAGTGACCCATACTGTTTGCTGGAGTAGATACTGCAGCTGTTAAGAAGTTACACCCTTCAAGGAATGAACTTGCTAAACCGTGTGTGTACCATGAAGTTACAAATGTAATTCCTGTTAACCAACCACCTACAGCTAGATAGGCACAAGGGAAAAGAAGTAAGCCTGACCAACCAACGAAAACGAATCTGTCACGCTTTAGCCAGTCATCAATAAGATCGAATACACTACGATCTTGCTTTTGTCCGATTGCAATAGTCATATTTATTATTTTTAAAAAATTAGTAAAAGTAAACTTGCATCAATTTTATATTTATTAGCAATTATTAAATAAACGCTAGGATTAAAAAAAATTAAGTTTTACATATCATTACAGTCTATACATATTATAGTATCAATATTAAAGATTTTTTTATAAAGTTAACTCAAATTATCCGTTAATTTTCCAGTTATATTTAACCAATTTTGAGCTTCAATATAATTATTTGGAGCTAATCGGATTGCATTTTTCCAATAATCGCCAGCTTTATCAAACATATCTTTTGCTATTTCAAATTCCTTTTTTTCAGACGCCTTAGTACCTTGGTAGTGATAAATAACTGCAATATTGTTTAGTGCTTGTGGCATTTTTGAGTTTAAATCTAGTGCCTGGTGATAGTATTCAAGTGCTTTTGAGTAATCGCCATTATTACCGTAAATTAAACCAATATTGTAGAGTATATAACTTCGATCATAAGGATCTTCTTCTAACTTTAAAGCTTCATAATAATTTTCTAATGCCTCAGCATAGTCACCATTGGATTGAGCTGACATACCATAACGATAATAAGAAAAAGCTTTTTTCTCATCTTTTGTTGCCGGTAATACCTTAATTAATACGTCCGCTAATACCGTAAATGTTTTATCAATAAAATTATCGTTTTTTTGGTTCATGAACTAAGGTTTTATTTAAATTCAAAGAGTACACGTTTTCAAGAACTATTTTTGAACCCGAAAAGTTAACAAAATATAAGAGCTTAATTTTTTGACTAATAAACAGCAATGCAATAAAATTAGAAAAGGAGTTTACTTTTAGTCTACCAAGACTAAACTACTCGGGCGTTTAACAAATGTTAAACATATTATATGTTACAAGTATCATAAGGTATTATAAATAAAAATGGCTAAACAAAGTATGATTCAGCGCGAAATAAAGCGTGAAAATCTAATAGCAAAGTACGAAACTAAACGCGAAGTTTTAAAACAACAGCTTAATAGTGATGATGGGTACAAAGTAAAACTTCAAATTTATAAGAAATTCGAAAAAATACCTCGCAATTCATCCGCAGTACGACACCGTAACCGTTGTTGGGTTACAGGTCGAAGCCGTGGATTTTACCGAGACTTTGGGTTATCGCGCCACGTAGTAAGAGAAATGGCACATGAAGGCATAATCCCGGGCCTTAAAAAATCAAGCTGGTAACCTAAATATATATATATTAATTTTATCTACTAATAACAAATGACCCAACGAACACTGCATGGAACTAGATTAAAAAAAGTTCGCGTTTCTGGATTTCGCGCCCGTATGAAATCAAAAACAGGACGTCGCGTTATCAACGCAAGACGCAAAAAAGGACGCTTAAGATTAACAGCCTAATAATAAAATTGTTAATTGTTTAAACACAAGTATTTACTTTATGATAAAGATTCGACTTAAACGATACGGACGAAAGCAACGACCATCTTATAGAATTGTAGCAATGGACAGCAGAGTTAAAAGAGATGGTAAGGCCATTGAAGAATTAGGATTTTATAATCCACTAACGGATGAAACACATTTAAAGTTTGAACCAATCATAAAAAGATTAAAACAAGGTGCGCAGCCAACAGAGACAGTTCACAATATTTTTGTTAAAGCAAAAATTTTTGAACAAATGTAATTAATGAACAATCATGGCACCAAGATTTAAATTAAATATACTTTGGTTAGAAAATGAATTAGGAATTGCAATAGACCAAATTCAGTCAGGAGAACAAATTCCGTTAACGGACTACTTTTTTTGGCCAAAAAGTGACACATGGGACCAGATTAGACGAGAGTTAGAAACTAAACCATGGATTCTAACAAAAGAAAAAGCCCAGCTTTTGAATGCAACTGCAACAATTATGAACCAGTGGCAAAATTCTATGAATAAAACAGTAAAATAGAATAAAAAGTAGATTCTGGAATTCCGTTAGTACAGAAAACTTATAGGCTTATAGCTCAGTGGATAGAGCACCAGATTCCGGTTCTGGGAGGGGAGGGTTCGAGTCCCTCTAAGCCTTATTGTTAACAAACTATTAGAAAATAACAAGTGTAACTAGAATTGCATCTGGCTGGGTTCGAACCAGCGACGTCTCTATGAGAAGCAGATTATGAGTCTGATGCCTTCGACCGCTTGGCTACAGATGCTTATGAATCAAATTGATGGAGTTGGTGGGATTTGAACCCACGTCCATTTAACTAGCGATGTTAACTTGTCTTCAACGGAAAATAACAATGTATAGATACTAACGTTAAAACTCTACAAGATTTTTGAATTTAACTTGCGCCTTATTATTAAAATTTCATAAAACTTACAAAGATTTTATGACTAATTCTAAAAAATTATGCTAATGCTAATTTTGAATTAAAGTTACAAATATTGTTTGCATTTATTATAAAAAATTACGACTTTATAAGTCATAGTTAAATTAACACGATAACAAAAATGTCGAATCCAAAACAACCCCAAACTTGATACATACAAAGTTAAAATAGAAAATATAATTTGTCAATTAGAAGAACTATTTTTAATTTAAATTTGGACAACATTAAACATTATTATAAGCAAGCTCAGCAAATTAAATTCAATTAATTGTATAATTGTTCAAAAAATTTTACTTTCACAGACATATTATGAAGAATAAGATTTCGTTATTATCAGAAATCTTATTGTTATATTCTATAGCCTCGTAAAACAAGGCCTAAATAGTTAGTTTGGAACCAAAATAACTTATCAAGTTTACGTCGTCCCCAAACTTTAATTGATTTACCTAATGAATCTTTTGGCCTATTATAATATTGCTCTAAAGTTTTAGAAGATCGCTTAGAAGGAATAAAATAAGTTGGCTGCCCAATCTTAATAAAAGATGTAGCAGTATTCGTGTTTAATAGAAGTGATTCTTCCCACGATTCAAGAAAATCTTCCAAATTATCCGTATAAACTGTTGAGGCTATACGATGATAATACTTTTCACAAAACTCGAGAGCTTGTTCTCTATCAAAGAAAATATAATTAGCCAAACTATTAGTTTGAGACCCCTTAAACTTTTCAGCATCATTGAGAGCTTCTAATTTCAGTTTTTCTTTATCTCTTCTATAATTCCCCTCTAAGCTCGACGGACGAATGATAGTATCAGATCCAGAAATAAAGGCGTCATGTAAACCATCTAGCAGACCGCCAATATTAACACCCGCAGTCGAAACAAGGTTTCTTGATTTATCCTTTACCGATACAATATAAATTGGTACACCTTTAAAACTAGAGTCATCCTGATCTCTTAGTGTCGACAAAGCCTTTCGTGACAGAGTTTGTTCTAATTGTTGTCCATTAGCAAATAGGCCGTTATTAGTATCTCCTTGACCACCAAATTTTAATAATGCCTTAACTTCAGTAAGACTTGGGACAAAGCGAAAATCTACATTAGAAGCGCGTGTTAACAAACTATGAGCAGTGTCCATACCAATACAATGTATTGATAAACCAACTTTATCAATACCATTATCACGTTTATTATGCCCTCCCCTTTCGGAACGTTCTATCATTGTATCTAAGTATAATTTCGCCTCAGTGGGGTCAAGAAACATGAAACCAAACTTTTTCGCTTTAGTTGAAAGTGCTTTTTCCGTGGTACGTTTGTAATTTCTACGCTTAGAAAAAGATTTTTGTGCAACGTCAGTTTCATGAACATCACCCTTTTCTAGATTAAAATCCGAAATTAGATCATCATGATAATGAAATTTTCCAGATTTCGCGGATGCTAAAACTAACTCAGTTCTTCCATTTACAATCACATAGACTGGAACATTTTCTAGTGCTTGCTTCAAAAGCTTAATTTTTTTATTGTAAAAATCAGAAGAAGTTACTCTATCGACATAATCACGAACCCCTAGGGAAGACTTGCGAGGCGAATGATGAATAATTTTATTTGATAATAATTTATCAGATCCCCCTACTAAATCTAATTTATTCCATTGAATTTTAATTTTAGGAGGGTAAGTATACAAATCTTCCAAGAAGTAAACAACATCTGATTTCTTAGCTCCACTACCAGGTATAACTTTACTAACATCTAATAATTGATTTGTTGGATAATGATGATTTAAATTTGGTTCCATAGTCTATTAAAAGTGGATTAATTAACCCCTAAAGTTTGAGATCCCATTGTCAATAATGCTAAAGCACTAATTCACAATGGTAAATACAATAATAAAATCATAATAAGATAAGATTAAATTTAAAGAAGTATTTGCTAAATAGACACATTACATATAATATATATCTTATAAGGGCGGTTAGCTCAGTGGTAGAGCGCCTGCCTTACAAGCAGGTGGTCATAGGTTCAAATCCTATACCGCCCATTATAACCGATATAGATTAGCTAGTCCATCGGGCCCATCGTCTAAGGGATTAGGACAGGGACCTTCTAAGTCTCTAATGTAGGTTCGAATCCTACTGGGCCCATTTTTATTTCAATACTATCTAAAAACTTCCTCAAAAACGCTTTGAACTTTATCGCCCGAGTCAATTGATTCTAATGGATCCTTTCTTAATCTATGTCTAAGACATAGCGTGATAACATTTTCAATATCTTCCACTGTTACCGTAGTACGTTCATTGTAAGCTGCATACGCTTTTGCTGCACGATTTGTTACAATGTCTCCACGAAGACCATCTACGTCAAGTGTTCCACAGACTTGTGAAATCTTAACACGTAATTCCAGAGATAATTCAACACTAGGTAAACGGTCTTGCGCCTCAAGAATCTTTGTTTTTAGAGCATCCTGAGCAGCACGAGTATCATTTAAAGCTGTCTCGGGGTCACTATCAAAGTTACTTCGTTGTTCAACAATTTGTACACGAGTTTCTGGATCACGCACTGTTCTAATCTCAGCATGCATACCAAAACGATCTAAAAGTTGAGGACGTAGTTCACCCTCTTCAGGATTACCAGAACCTACCAGAACAAATCGAGCAGGATGACGAATAGAAATTCCCTCACGCTCAACAGTATTCCATCCAGAAGCAGCCGAGTCTAATAAAATATCAACTAGGTGGTCGTCTAGTAAATTTACCTCATCAACATATAAAATACCACGATTAGCTTTAGCTAAAAGACCTGGTTCAAAGGCTTTTATTCCTTCTGTAAGAGCTTTTTCAATATCAATTGTTCCACACACACGATCTTCTGTAGCACCTAACGGTAAATCAATCATTGGAACCTTTTTAGAAGCAGCCTCTAATTTACCATTACTTACCACAACTGACTTAACATCTTCACTCATTAATTCAAAATCAGTCAGTGACGAGTTAAAAGCATCCCCGGCAACAACTTCAATTTCAGGAAGTAAGTCTGCAACTGCACGAATAGTAGTTGATTTTCCAGTCCCTCGATCACCCATAATCATTACACCACCAATTCGAGGATCAATTACATTCAAAATCAATGCAAGCTTCATTTCTTCTTGGCCAATGATCGCTGTGAAAGGAAAGACAGGTCGTTCTACGTTTGTTTTAACAATATTTTCTGTGGAAACCATTTTAATCACTTTTAAAACGAATAATTAAATTTTTCTTAGCTATTTGACGAGAATAAGAATAATCGTCGAGAAATAATTGGTAACATTAGTTCTTAATTAGAAAAGTAAAATGTTAAACTTAACTTAACACACTATTAATTCAGAAAGTTAACTACTAATTAGTATAAACGAAATTAAATTTAAAAACTAATTTATCTAAATTACAATTTAATTAAAACTACAAAAAGATAATAATTCATCTAATGATATAATCTATCTAATATTAAATCTTTTAATTATTAATTAATAGCTGGAAAAGAATAATTATTATGGCTCGTGTTATAGTTATTACTTCGGGAAAAGGGGGTGTAGGTAAAACGACCACAACGTCCAACTTGGGAATGGCCTTAGCACGTTTAGGGCATAAAACACTGTTAGTTGATGCTGATGTAGGACTACGCAATCTAGATCTATTATTAGGTCTAGAAAATCGCGTAATTTATACTGGACAAGATGTATTAAATAAAACGTGTCGATTAGAACAAGCCCTAATACAAGACAAAAGACAACCTCAATTAACATTTTTTCCATTATGTTCAAGTCAGTCCAAAAGCCCATTTACAAAATCACAAATACAAGAGCTGATTAATTTAGTTAGTGATAGATATGACTTTGTTTTAATTGATAGCCCAGCTGGAATTGATCAAGGCTTTCAGACTGCCATAGAGCCTGCAAAAGAAGCTATAATTGTCGTTACACCAGAGGTACCTTCAATTAGGGACGCTGATAAAGTCATTGGACTCTTAATTGCTCAAGGTATTAAGAATAATAAACTGATCATTAATCGTATTCGACCAAAAATGATTAAAAGCGATGAGATGATGTCGATAACAGATGTTCAAAATATTTTAGGTATTCCAATCTTAGGCACAATACCAGATAGCGAACAAGTAATTATTGCCTCGAATCGAGGCGAACCGCTTGTGCTAGAAGATAAATTATCGTTTCCTGGCACGGCTTTTGAGAATACTGCGCGCCGTTTAGAAGGACAAGAAATTGATTTAATAGATTTAAATAAAAATTCAACAAACCCTGTAAAGACAATATTGGGTAGTTTTCTAAATCGTAAAAATAAAAAAGGTACGCAATAGGAATGAAAGTTTAAAAGTTTGTAAAGAAACTAAATTTTTAGTTTCTCTACAAACAATATTTTTAAATTAAGCCATTCGTTTTAATTGCTGTAGAGCTAAACGACCAATGTTAAATAATGCCCATGAAACTGCTGCTAAAAACGGAAGTGCAACGATTGCAACTCTTGTATCCATGTAAACTAAAACCTCAATTAAATAATAAATCTATTTAATATTATACAACGTTTATCGTACTATCGAAAACAGTCACTTTTATACTTATCACTTTTTTAAGACGTAATTAGTCGATTACTATTATAAATAAAGCACTTACAAAAAATATTCCTCAATTTTTAAGAATTATTAATGTCAAATTTACCATTTACACTTGATCAATTAAAAATTTTACAGACAATCACAATTGAAGGAAGTTTTAAAAAAGCCGCAACGAAATTGTATATTTCACAGCCAGCTGTCAGCCTTCAAATTCAAAATCTTGAACGTCAATTAAATACACCGATTTTCTACCGAGATAAGCGACAGGCACGGTTAACTGAAGCTGGGCAGCTACTATTAAAGTATAGTGACAGAATACTTAATTTGTGTGAAGAAACATGCCGAGGTTTAGAAGAAATACAAACATTACAATCGGGTATATTAATTATTGGTGCCAGTCAGACAACGGGAACGTATCTAATGCCTCGATTAATTGGTATTTTTCGTCATAAATATCCTCAAATTGCAATTGAATTACAAGTTCACTCAACTCGCCGCATAGCCTGGGGCGTAGCAAAAGGACAAATTGATTTAGCTATAGTTGGAGGTGAAATTCCAAAAAATCTTCAGTCAACACTCGATATCACTTCATACGCCGAAGATGAACTTGCGCTTATCCTACCAACTTCACACCCTTTTGCCTCATTAGAATATATCCAAAAGGAGGATCTATACCGTTTAAAATTTATTGCTTTGAATACACAGTCAACGATTCGAAATGTGATTGAAAATACTTTAATCGAAAACGGGATTGATAGCCGCCAATTTAAAATTGAAATGGAGTTGAATTCAATTGAAGCAATTAAAAATGCTGTCCAATCTGGTTTAGGGGCAGCATTTGTATCGGTTTCAGCCATTTCTAAAGAACTAGAACTTAATATAATCCATTGGGCTAAAATTAAGGATATAACTATTAGCCGAACATTATCAATCATCGTTAACCCCAAACGATATTATGCTAGTTCGATAAAAATTTTTAAGCGTGAGATTTTAGACATGTTTCTAGTTTCTTCATCTTTTGATAATAAGTTAAACCTATTATGGCCAGAAGAGGAAAATAATTAAGTTTTTTAATTATAAATACTATTAATTTATAAGAAGTGGGTATTGACAAGTAACCAGACTACATATTATATTATTAAAGAGAAAAGGTTAAGATAAGAAAGAATTTACATTGAGAGTTTTATTTTATTTTTTGTCTTATTTAAATAGAAATGCCCCCATCGTCTAGAGGCCTAGGACATCTCCCTTTCACGGAGGTAACGGGGATTCGAATTCCCCTGGGGGTAATATAAAAATCAAAGTATTAAAACTTAACGAAACAAAAAAAAAGAATACACAGAAAATATTTCTAGTGTATTCTTTTTTTTATAGTAACTAATACTTTTACAACAATTATAGTTTACAGTGAAGATCCTAGGCCTGAATAAGCGCCAAAGACAAATAAAGTTAGTAAACCAAGGGCAGCAAGCCCACCAATCGTCGCTACCATCCAAAGTGGTACTCGTCCAGCATCACTCATCTTTACAATCTCCTCAAAAAATTATTTTAATAGTGAAATAATTTTAACTTTCCTACTCTACTTAGTTAAAGAAATAACTTGAAAATAGTACTGCTAAAACAAAAATTAAAAGTAAACCCCAAAATAATGAAGTTCGATTTAACTCTACAGGTTGTTTATTAGGATTCGGTGCACTCATCTAAAAATATCTCCTATCGTTGAATAAATTGCATTGACGTAATAGCACCAAGAAAAAATACTGTTGGTACTGCTAATGCATGTATTGTAAGCCAACGAAAAGTGAAAATAGGATATGCGATTGGTTGATTTGTATTGATCATTTATACCTCTAACATGTTTTCTACTTTTATAGGCCTTTTGTTAAATCTTCTAATTCCTGCTTAGCACTGAAACGGTCATTTACTAATGGAATTTGTTGACGATCTTGTGTGAAGTATTCATTAGGTCTTGGCGTACCAAAAACATCGTACGCTAATCCTGTACTAATAAAAAGAAATCCTGCAACAAATAACGCAGGGATTGTAATACTATGGATAATCCAATAACGAATACTTGTGATAATATCTGAAAACGGTCTTTCTCCTGTTGAACCACCTGACACGATTCTTTCTCCTATTGTACTTAAAATCAATTACTTTTACTTCTGAAGAGCGGTAAAAATATTTTCTTCTTTAAGTTAATTAACTTACGAAGAGTGAATATAAAATTGTTTACTTTGTAGTAACAAATAACTTGTATAAAATTATATAACGAGTTTAGCCTTTTTTCTAATTTTTTTTTTAATTCTAACAATCTTACCCATAAAAAAAGCGATAGTTCAAATTAGTTTAAAATACTGAATTACCAAACCGTTAAATATTAAATTTACTATATTTGTCCATAGGTATGTAAACCTTGACCAAGAAAATTAACCCCAAGATAACAAATCCAAACAACAACAAAACCGGCAGAAGCTATTAAAGCAGGCTTTTCACCTTGCCAAGATTTTGTAATTCGGGCGTGTAAATAAGAAGCAAAAACTAACCAAGTAATTAAGGCCCAAGTTTCTTTAGGATCCCAACTCCAATATGAACCCCAAGCTTCATTTGCCCACACTGCTCCAGCTATAATACCAACAGTTAATAATGGAAATCCAAAACTTATTGTCCTATAACTTAGATTATCAATACTTTCTAGCAGAGTTAATCTGGGACTTATTATGTTACCGGCCACAACGTTATCTTCCGAAAGTAGGTTAGAATAATTTTCCGCAGTTTCTGTTTTATAAAATGCTATATTTTCAGTAAAGCGGGAATTTGATACAGATTGACTACCATATGAACTACCTTGAATTGAAACCTTCTCCTTTTTGTTATTAACAAGGACTAGGAAAAAGATACTTAAAAGCGAGCCAATTAATAAACTAGCGTAGCTTAGCATCATAACAGTAACATGCATCATTAACCAATTAGATTTTAATGCAGGCACTAAAGAAGAAGGCGATTGCATTGCCTCAGGTAACGATAGACTTGCAAACCCAGTAACAAACAATGATATTGGTGTACTAATAGACCCGATAATCGAAACTTTTGAACGGTCTTCAATAATGATCCCTAATGTTGTTATTCCCCAAGCCAAGAACATTAAAGATTCGTACAGGTTACTTAACGGAAAGTAACCAGATATTAACCATCTTGAGCCTAATAAAATGAAAAGACAAGAACTAGCACAACAATTGCCGTAAAATCCTAATTTGGATAAGAATTTAAATTTCGGAAAAACTAAACTTGCCCAACAAACTATTGTTACAAATAACAAATTCGCGAAAATTAAATTATCTAAATTTGATTGAATATCCATTAACTTAAATAATTAAAAAATTTCTCAACTATAAAATAATAGGAATTTCAACTAAATTAAAAATTAACTTTAATAATTTAACTGAATATTCCTATTTTTTAGTAACTAAACTGCTTCTTCTTGTTCAATTAATACAAAAAATAATGCAAAACACAGACCTGGAAAAACAAGTGTAACAACTGGTGTTAAAATCGACGGTAAAAAAGATGCTGTCATATTTTTATTACTTTTAATCTAACGTAATTAATAATTTAACTAAACACAATTTTAACATCCTATCGTTATTTATTTAATCTTTCTATAAAAAAGGTTCAATAAAAAATTTATACTAACAACTTTTACCCCCCTAATAGGAACTACGAATTAAAAAATAACATTATCTAACGCAAAGTTAAGATTAAAGAATAAGCTCTAATGCTGTAAAGGTATTCGAGCTGCCACTATAACTATCGAAGCAGCAATAAATTTATAAAAAACTAAGTAGTGAAAGTACAAATAATTTATAATAAACTTAAAAGCGGGTAAGGAGAATCGAACTCCTATCATTAGCTTGGAAGGCTAAGGTTCTACCACTAAACTATACCCGCGACTCTTAGACTAAGATTATATCAAAGCACTAATGGGGTCAACTTAAAATAAATTACGATATCTCTTTTACTTTTATTAAGATATAAATTATATTAAGTATTGTAGTTTCTTTCAAGGCGATATGGCCAAGTGGTAAGGCAGTGGATTGCAAATCCTCTATCCCCAGTTCGAATCTGGGTGTCGCCTTAAAACAATGGGGGTATGGTGGAATGGTAGACACAACAGACTTAAAATCTGTTGATCAATTGGTCGTGAGGGTTCAAGTCCCTCTACCCCCAACGATAATATAAGTTATTGTACGTAAAAAACAAGGCTCTGGCACTATATGATCCTACGGGGTTCAAAAAATGCGGTCGGAGAGACTCGAACTCTCATGGGAATACCCGCTAGAACCTAAATCTAGTGCGTCTACCAATTTCGCCACGACCGCAATGTTATAATCTTTAATCTAACAAACAATCCCTGTTAATGCAAATTTTTTTGAAAAACAAGGGTAAATCCAGGTACCCTTAACACGTTTTTTTCTATCTTTTCCGATCTATCTTATTGAGAATGAACAAAGAGTTTTATTCATCCCACCTGTCAAAAACGAACTTAATTTAGATAACTTATTTGTAGAGAAACTAAAGATTTAGTTTCTTTACAAACAGAATTAGTTTAATATGTTAAACCAAGACTACGTGTAGTTTCACTACCTAAATAAACACGTACACTTAAAAAGTCTGTAGGGCAGGCCGTTTCGCAACGCTTACAACCAATACAATCTTCTGCTCGAGGAGCTGATGCGATTTGCCCTGCTTTACAACCGTCCCATGGAACCATTTCTAAAACATCACACGGACATGCACGAACACATTGAGTACAACCAATACAAGTATCGTAAACTCTTACGTTATGAGACATAATTTAACTTAATATTTTGCAAAATTAATAATTTACTAATTATAGTTTAGCAGTCTATTTATGAATTTAATTTTTAAGAATCGAAAAATTAATTCAATATTACCGTAATTTTTTCGAGAAGTATGTAACACTTAAAATCGATACAATATACTAGTGGGCCTTACTGGAATTTAAATAGGTTACATACTTATATAGTATGCAACCTATCCATTAAGACTAACTGCTATGTAGTTACCCAATCAACATCAACATTCTCAAGAATAATTGAAGAGTTATAAATCTGTAAGATAATAACTAGAAATAATAGAAACATAGCCATAAAAAAGCCCATAACAGGTGTCGTTCCCCAGCCTGGAGCTACTTTACCGTATTCTGCATTAAGTGGTCGTAAAATTTCTCCTAATCGCGTTCTTAGTGCCATAATTTTAAGTTCAAGAGAATTAGATTATATAATACTAGTTTATAATATTACTCATAATGTATATTATAAACAAAGTTTTCTATTTACGGGTAACTTATTGAATATTATTTATTGAATATTATTTTTTATGGAAAGTGCAAAAATATTAAGTATTTTTATTTCTGGTTTACTCCTGGGCATCACAGGTTACTCAATTTTTACCGCCTTTGGGCCAGCTGCCAAAGAATTACGCGATCCCTTCGAAGAACATGAAGATTAGAAAAAAAATCATTCACAATTGTGAATGATTTTTTTTCGCCTAATACGATGTATTCATTTTTTTACTTCTTAACAATTCTTGGAGGATCTCTAAAGAAAATTGCAAAGAAGATTACAACTAATGTTCCAATTAGTAAGAAAGTATATACTAACGCTTCCATAATTTAACTATTAATTATTAATCTTAAACGACACCTTGCTTCTTAGTAGTCTTATCACCAAGTTTCTGGAATGCACCAAATTCAACTTGTTCTAGAACTTCACTACCAATACCTGCAAAAACATCTCTGAATAAAGTACGACCACCATGCCATAAATGACCAAGGAAGAATAATAAAGCAAAGTTTGCGTGACCAAAAGTATACCAACCACGTGGGCTACTTCTAAATACACCATCTGATTCTAATGTTGTTCTATCAAACTCAAAAACTTCACCTAATTGTGCTTTTCTTGCGTATTTTTTAACAGTCGGAGCATCTGTAAATACTTGACCATTTAATTTTCCACCATAGAAGTTAGTACTAACCCCTACTTGCTCAATACTATACTTCGATTCAGCACGTCTGAATGGAATATCGGCACGAACAATACCATCTTTATCCACAAGAATAACTGGGAATGTTTCAAAGAAAGCTGGCATTCGACGTACAGTTAATTCACGGCCTTCCTTATCCTGGAAAACTGGGTGACCTAACCAAGCTTCTGCAATACCATCCCCTTTATTCATTGGACCGGCACGGAATAAACCACCTTTCGCTGGGTTATTACCAATGTAATCATAGAAAGCTAGCTTATCAGGAATTCGTGACCAAGCTTGACTTAGTGATAAACCTTCACCTAATGAACTTTCTACACGACGCTCAATCTCTTGTTGAAAATAACCACTATCCCATTGGTAACGAGTAGGGCCAAATAATTCAATTGGAGTCGTAGCTGCGCCGTACCACATAGTACCAGAAGTAATAAACGCTGCAAAGAATACAGCAGAAATACTACTCGATAGTACAGTTTCAATGTTACCCATACGAAGAGCTCGGTAAAGTCTCTGTGGCGGTCTAATTGTTAAATGGAAGACACCAGCAAGAAGGCCTAAAATACCTGCTGCGATATGGTGAGATGCGATCCCACCCGGGTTAAATGGGTTAAACCCTTCTGCACCCCATGCTGGAGCAACTGCTTGTACACGACCTGTAACACCATAAGCATCAGAAACCCAAATACCAGGACCAAATGTTCCTGTAACGTGGAAAGCACCAAAACCAAAACATAGTAAACTTGCTAAGAATAGGTGAATACCAAAAATTTTTGGAAGATCTAACGCTGGTTCACCAGTACGTGGATCTCTAAATAACTCTAGATCCCAATAAACCCAGTGCCAAATTGCTGCTAAGAAACACATTCCTGATAAAATAATGTGTGTTAAAGCAACTCCTTCAAAACTCCAGATACCAGGATCTGAAACACTTTCTCCAGTAATACTCCAACCACCCCAAGAATCAGTAACACCAAGACGAGCCATGAAAGGCATTACAAACATGCCTTGTCTCCACATTGGATTCAGAACTGGGTCAGAAGGGTCAAAAACTGCAAGTTCATATAATGCCATCGATCCTGCCCATCCAGCAACAAGTGATGTATGCATTAGGTGTACGGCGATTAAGCGGCCTGGGTCGTTAAGTACGACCGTATGAACACGATACCAAGGTAGTGCCATAAACTTTTTCCTCCTATAGAAAAATTTTTTACTTTCTTACTCTTTAATTAACAGATCTTAAAAAACAGAAAAACTCAGCTTTAATACTAAGTCAATCTCTTACAACAAATTATATATTGAATTCAATATTTTTAACTAACTTTATTTTAGATTAATAAAAACAACGAACACTAAAATTTTTGCTAACAAATAATACTTATAACAACAGCGTTCTGTTAAATACAACTACAAAATACAAAGATAACATACTTTAAAATGTAATATAAAAGCGAGTGACGCGATTCGAACGCGCGACATCAACCTTGGCAAGGTTGCGCTCTACCCCTGAGCTACACTCGCTTACTATTACACATAATAATACCAGAAAATCGATTAAATACCAAACGTAGTATAATATTATAAAAAAATTTATTTTATTATAGACAGATACCCTGATAATATGGCATCATATGACTAGTTAAGGTAATTATATCTACGTTTCCTCAGTAGCTCAGTGGTAGAGCGATCGGCTGTTAACCGATTTGTCGTAGGTTCAAATCCTACCTGGGGAGGTTTCAATTTAAAACTATATATGCGAATATACTTTACTTTATAGAAAAACAATTTGAAAAAAATATTAAAATCTGCAGAAAAAACAAAATTTTTCAAGGAATCAGTACACACTGTAAATCAAGTTAATGTCACAATCATTAAATGTATTAGGAAGTCCCGTAATTGAAATAGTACGACAGTAAATATTGAAATTTACGCCCTTATAAATTTTAATCCTACTAGAAAGACTCTATGATGAAGCATCTTCTAAATACGAATCTAAAAAACTCTTCATTCTCTAGAAAAAATAAATCTAAACAAATTATAAAATTCTTACCCTAAACAGGATGAGAATTTTATAATTTTATTAACAATTAAATAATAATGTCTGCCTAAGCAGGAACAACATTAAAAATTCCTGTAAGAATTACTAATGCCGACCATAAACCTGCCCCACTCCAAACGATACTTTGAGATTTTTCCCACTCACCTGGAGTTGCTAAAATAACAGGTACAGCAACCACTAGCGCGAATGATACAAGTACTAATAGGCTAACAAAGATTTGGAGAATTCCGATCATGAGAATTGTTTACTCTAAATTAAATAATTTAAACTTTATCAATAGTTTATAACATTTTTTTATTAATCGCGGCTAATACAAATAGAAATTTTTAGAAAAAGTTCAAGTAATTATCTTATCACCTAATGTATAATCTACGTAAGTATTTTATTTTTTGTAATATTATATACAGGGGTAATAACAAAATGAATGTAAACTTTTTAATATCATATCTACCCGAGGCATACGCAGCATTTCGTCCAATTGTTGACGTAATGCCAGCAATCCCGGTACTTTTTCTTTTATTAGCATTCGTATGGCAAGCAGCTGTAGGATTTAGATAAAAGAAACTACAAACTACTTTTTTTTATTTTTTCCAAAAATTTATTAAATTGTAGTTTTGTTAATTCGGATTAATCAAAACATTCATCCACAAATTTTTGAAACATTGTCTATTAACTGAAATCAATTACTATAAAAAAAACCTTCAATATGGTTGATACTGCTTCAAAAACGGGATTTATTTCACAGATCATTGGACCTGTAGTAGATGTAGAATTTCCAAACGGCGAATTACCAAAGATCTATAACGCATTAATTATTAGCTCAGATGGTGATTCAGCTATTACATGTGAAGTTCAACAGCTTCTTGGTAACAATAAAGTTAGAGCTGTTTCAATGACATCTACAGATGGATTAAAACGTGGAGCACAGGTATCAGATACTGGTGCACCAATCTCTGTACCCGTAGGAACAGGAACTTTAGGTCGTATCTTCAACGTTTTAGGTGAGCCTGTTGATGAGCTAGGACCATGTACATCAGATTCTACATTACCGATTCACCGTCAGGCTCCTGCATTTGCTGATCTAGATACTTCACCATCAGTTTTTGAAACTGGTATTAAAGTAGTAGATCTATTAGCTCCTTACCGTCGTGGTGGAAAAATTGGTTTATTTGGTGGTGCTGGAGTAGGTAAAACAGTACTTATCATGGAACTAATTAACAACATTGCACGAGCACATGGTGGAGTTTCAGTTTTTGGTGGTGTTGGTGAACGTACGCGTGAAGGTAACGACCTTTACTGCGAAATGAAGGAATCTAAGGTAATCAACGAAGAGAAGCTAACAGAATCTAAGGTTGCGCTAGTGTACGGACAAATGAACGAACCACCAGGTGCACGTATGCGTGTTGGTTTAACTGCACTAACAATGGCAGAATATTTCCGTGATGTAAACAAGCAAGACGTTCTACTGTTTATTGATAATATTTTCCGTTTTGTACAAGCAGGTGCAGAAGTATCAGCATTACTTGGACGTATGCCATCTGCCGTTGGTTACCAACCTACGCTAGCTACTGAAATGGGTGGTTTACAAGAGCGAATCACATCAACAACAGAAGGTTCAATTACATCAATTCAAGCAGTTTATGTACCTGCTGATGATTTAACAGACCCAGCGCCAGCTACAACTTTTGCACACTTAGATGCAACTACAGTGTTATCTCGAGGATTAGCGTCTAAAGGAATTTACCCTGCGGTAGATCCACTGGATTCTACATCAACAATGCTTCAACCAGCAATTGTAGGTGAAGTGCACTATGAAATTGCACAGAGAATCAAATCAACACTTCAGCGTTACAAGGAACTTCAGGATATTATTGCGATTCTAGGGCTTGATGAGCTTTCAGAGGAAGATCGTCAAACAGTTGCTCGAGCACGTAAAGTTGAACGTTTCCTATCACAACCATTCTTTGTTGCAGAAATATTTACAGGTTCACCTGGTAAATACGTATCACTAGCTGATTCAATCGACGGATTCACTCAGTTATTAGAAGGTAAATTAGATGATATCCCAGAGCAATCATTCTACCTAGTAGGAAACCTTGCCGAGGCTATTGAAAAAGCTGAAAAGTTAAAATAAAAAAGAGTTATGAGTTTAAACGTTCGTGTAATTACACCTGATAAAGTTGTCTGGGATGCAGATACGGAAGAAATAATACTTCCTAGTAGTACAGGCCAACTTGGTATTTTAACGGGTCACGCACCTTTACTTACTGCCTTGGATATCGGTGTTATGAGACTAAAAACTGGATCAAAATGGACATCTATTGTTCTAATGGAAGGTTTTGCAGAAGTCGAAAAGGACAAAGTTACAGTACTTTGTAATGGAGCTGAAGAAGCAGATTCTATTGATGCAACTACAGCACAAGCTGATCTTGAAAAAACGATTTTATTAGTTGAGGAAGCAGCAACTAAAAAAGAAAAAATCGAAGCTACAATCGAATTACGTAAATGCAAAGCTCGAATTCAAGCTTTAGCGAAATCGTAAAAAATTAAAAAATTTCTGAATCAATTCACTTGATTCAGAAATTTTTTAATAAAAGGTGTTTACCGTCATTTTAAAGAAAATCCGTACCACTTTAAAACTAAACGTATGATAGAACAAGTCGTTAAACTGTATGCTATACTACTTTGTAAGAACCTCTGGTTCTAACTCGGCATCCGTGTCAGCACTCACAAAAATTTTAACTTTATTGTCTGTATCAATGTCTACAACAGCAATATCACCAGTTTTGATTTTTTCAGAAAGTACTTCTTCAGCCAAGTTATCTTCTAATAAACGCATAATTGCTCGACGTAAAGGACGAGCACCATAAGTTGGATTATAGCCTTCATCAACTAAATGTACTCTAAATCGTTCGGTAACTTCTAACTGAATACCTTTTGCTGCAATACGACTGAAAACTTCTTTCAACATTAGTTCAGAAATTTGACCAACCTCGTTTTTTGTTAATTGACGGAATACAATAATTTCGTCTAAACGGTTTAAAAACTCTGGTCTGAAATATTGCTTTAACTCCTCATTAACAAGGGCCTGAATCCGATTATACTGGAACTCTGTTTCATCTTCAGATAATTCAAAACCTAGGCCTCCGCCACCTTTTTCAATAACTTTTGAACCAATATTCGAAGTTAGAATAAGAAGTGTACTCTTAAAGTCAATTGTACGACCTCGTGAATCAGTTAAACGACCATCTTCAAAAATTTGAAGTAGTAAGTTAAAAACATCTTGGTGAGCTTTTTCAACTTCATCAAAAAGTACCACTGTATAAGGACGTCTTCTTACAGCTTCTGTTAATTGACCACCTTGATCATACCCAACATAACCCGGCGGTGAACCAATTAATTTTGAAACTGTATGGCGTTCCATGTACTCAGACATATCTAATCTTACCATTGCATCTTCTGAACCAAAGAAATAAGAAGCTAAAGCTTTTGTTAATTCAGTTTTACCTACACCCGTTGGTCCTGCGAAAATGAAACTTGCGATTGGTCGGTTTGGATTTTTTAAACCAACTCGAGCTCGTCTTATGGCTTTTGAAACTGCCGCAACTGCTTCATCTTGACCAATAATACGACCATGTAAAGTTTCTTCCATGTTCAATAACTTGTCCGATTCACTACGAGTTAATTTATTGACAGGAACACCAGTCCACGAAGATACAATTTGTGCAATGTCTTCTTCAGTTACAATTGGAGCTTCGACTTTTTGATCTTGATCTGCTGGTGTATCTCCCCCTTTAGCACTCCAAATAACAGCCTGGATTTGTGCATTAATCTCTAATTCACGTAAACGTAATTTACCGGCCAACTCAAAATCTTGACTTCGAATAGCTGCATCTTTTGATTTTAATAATTCACGCTTTTCATCCTCTAATTGCTTAGCAACAGCCGGCAATCTAAAACTCATTAATCGAACCCGAGATCCTGCTTCATCAATTAAATCAATCGCTTTATCAGGTAGAAATCGATCAGCAATATACTGATCAGCAAATTTTGCTGCTGCAGTTAATGCCTCATCTGATATAGTCAATTTATGGTGTCGTTCATAACGATCACGTAAGCCAAATAAAATTTCAATTGTTTCATCAACAGACGGCTCATTTACCATTACTGGCTGAAAACGACGCTCTAAAGCCGCATCTTTTTCAATATGCTTACGATATTCTTCAATCGTTGTAGCACCAATACACTGTAATTCACCTCGTGATAGGGCTGGTTTTAAAATATTAGCCGCATCGATTGCACCTTCAGCTGCACCTGCACCAATTAAAGTATGAACTTCATCAATTACTAAAATAATTTCACCAGATGTTGCTACTTCCTCCATGATTCGCTTAAGACGCTCTTCAAACTCACCACGATATTTTGTTCCCGCAATTAGAAGTCCAATATCTAGAGCGACTACAAGCTTACCTTCAAGAGTATCTGGCACATCTCTATTTGCAATTCGTTGGGCCAATCCTTCAGCAATAGCTGTTTTACCCACTCCCGGCTCACCAATTAATACGGGGTTGTTTTTTGTTCGTCGCCCTAAAATTTGAATAACACGCTCGATTTCTTTTTCACGACCAACTACTGGGTCTAATTTACCATCAAGAGCTTTTTGTGTTAAATTCGTACCAAATTCATCCAAAGTAGGGGATTTACTGCGATTCGCATTACTATCAGAATTAACTTTTGTATTCTCACCTAAAGCACGAATAATTTCAGTTCGTAGCTTTGGAAGATTAACATCTAATTGTTCAAGAACTCGAGCAGCTACACCCTCACCTTCAACTATTAAACCAAGAAGTAAATGCTCGGTACCAATGTAATTGTGACCTAGTTGACGAGCTTCTTCTAGAGACAATTCTAAACAGCGCTTAGCACGAGGGGTAAAAGGTATTTCAACAGCAACAAACCCTGAACCACGGCCAATAATTTTTTCAACCTCAATACGAGCGTCTTTTAGTTTAACTCCCATTGATTTTAAAATCTTTGGACCGACACCACTACCTTCGCCAATAAGACCTAACAATATTTGTTCCGTCCCCACAAAATTGTGACCAAGTCTTCTGGCCTCTTCTTGAGCCAACATTATTACCTTAATTGCTTTTTCAGTGAAACGTTCAAACATATAATTTTTAAACTCTTAATACTTTATGATTTATGACAATTGGATCAATCCTATAATGACTAATATGTCACCAGACTGAGTACTTTTAATTTTTCCTTAATATTCACTCACAACAACTGTTTAAGTAACAAGAAATGAACGAACTATTTCTCCTTAAACATTACTAAATATTAATCTAACTCAATTAACATTTGAAACTTATAATCAAACTTCTAATAAGTATTGTTCTATCTTACAATTCTACTCCAGGTTTTTTAATCTACGGTAATTAACCATAAAGAATGCTAAACCCTTTTGATAAACTTTTAATAAAAGATAGGATAATATAGAATTATTATTTTTTGATCTAGTATAATATTACTTAACAATGAATGCAATTTTTTTTTACTAACAAGGAAATTGATTCTACTAAGTGCTATAATGTAATTATTATTAGAGTAGCTTTTAGAAAAGCTAGAAGCGTAAGAACATTTAGTTTTATAAAGCTTTTATACATATTTAATATCAAATATTATTTAGACATATGATTAACTGGTCAGTTTTTGCACAATTAGCATCATTAGCACTTGTTGTCCTTTCAGGACCTGCTATTATTTTCCTTTTATACTTCAAGCAAGGTAACATGTAGGAATTACTTAATTGAAAATCAGGGAATATCCCTAGAGTTTCGATTCACAAAGTATATAATATAAACGATGTTTTATTATATATTTTGTTCAATACCAATTGACTCTAAAAAGCTCGGTTGGTATCGTATAGGTAAGTTCATTTTAGTTAAGCGCTCTTAGTTCAGTTGGTAGAACGTAGGTTTCCAAAACCTGATGTCAGAGGTTCAAGTCCTCTAGGGCGTGATTTATAGAAAACTTTTCTCTTTTTATAAGTCCTATTATACTAGGAGTGAAGTTAAATAACTGGAGAGGTGGCTGAGTGGTTGAAAGCTTTAGATTGCTAATCTGATGTACGTCGTAAGATGTACCGTGGGTTCGAATCCCATCCTCTCCTATGTAGAAAAGATATACACCTCGGACAACTAAAAATTACGTTAACCTAGTCGTTGTTTCAAAAACTTAACCCGTACAGGCAAAAAAATCGTTTCTAGTCCAGGTAAATGTTATTTCAAGTAAATACTGGTATATAGTGAATATTATAGTTAAACAACTAAAAAGAAATGATATAATATTGCAAGTAAACCCATTTTAAAAGAAAGAATTATGGACATCTTAAGCTTAGGTTGGTCATCTCTAATGGTTATGTTTAGCTTTTCGCTAGCATTAGTAGTTTGGGGACGTAATGGTTTTTAATAACTTAAAAGCCAAATTATTAAATATACAGACTTTATTATTAAAAGTAAAATAAGATAATAAGCAATGACTAAAGAAATTTTTACTGTAGCCGGAGTTATGTGGGTCTTAACACTAACTGGTCTAAGTGTTGGATTTGGACTATTAAAAATTCAAGGGGAATAACCTTATTATAGGCAGGCATAATGACTATAATCGAAAACATTTGGATTGCATTAACAATAGTCATCATTCTCTTCGTATTATCCACCGACCCGAAAACTCCAGGTTCGGGAAATAATCAAGCGAATATAATATCAAGCGTGAGCGAAGGACAGAAGTCAATAAGAACAATTATCTGGGTTCTTATCAGTTGTTTCTACGTTTTAAGCTTGTTAATTAGTTACTATTAAGTAAATTATAGCCATTCGACTTTTGACACAGACAATAAATTTAAAACGCTTTAAATAATATCTGATATTAAATAAGTGGTGTGGGCTAAAAAATCAGAGAGAGTTAATTTTTTATAAACTCTTTCTGATTTTTTAAATAATTAGCTAAAAAATGCAATATTATTAAGTAATAGGTAAGCCACTACAGCACCCCCTAAGGCACCAATAAAAAAACCACCTGTGAATTTTCGCCACCCTTTAGATGATTCTAAACCTTCAAGTTGTCCATCATCTTGAAAAGAAGCTAGACCATAAATGGTTAGACCAAGTGTTAAAATAAGCACTAGTCCAATGGCTGAAAGTAAGCCAGCAAGAAGTGCATTTTCAGTATTACGCATAGGCCCAAGAATATAAAATGGACCGATTAAAAAATAACCATGCGCCATTCCAACTTCAAGCCCGCGCATAAGAGCAGATAAACCTTTTCTATAAATGGGTAAATTACCTAAATATAATTTTGTTGCTGTTGAAGTTGTTACTGGTGTAGATAAATTACCTACAAATGGATCATTATTATAGGGTTTAACAAATTCGCTCATGTATTATATCTCCCCGGTAGGTTTTTAAACTAACTGACAATAGATTTATAAGTAAATATTATAAACGGAAACTGACTGAAATTACGTGAAATATTAAAATATGATCTGTTAAAGAATTAACTTATTCCGGTCTAAAAATTGAGATGAGTGTAAAAAGTCGGAAATAATTTAAAAAACTAATATAGACCTCTGGATCTTCTGAAATCGGGATGACAGGATTCGAACCTGCGACCCTCTGCTCCCAAAGCAGATGCGCTACCAAGCTGCGCTACATCCCGTATTTACTAAGCTATATGTATAATCATACTAAGTATGAAGTAAGTTGTCAATACTAACAAAATAAGTCTACTAAGAAAATCAGAGAAACTCGTACGAGTTTCTCTAATTTTTATTTAAACGAAGCCTTAACCAAACTTACCGGTTGTCGAAGCGATTACAAACGGTGCGAAAGTGAAGATAAAACCAACTGTGAAATGCGCTAAACCAACAAGTCGAGCTTGAACGATTGATAACGCTACTGGTTTATCACGCCAACGAACTAGGTTCGCAATTGGCGTACGCTCATGAGCCCAAACTAATGTCTCAATCAATTCTTGCCAATAACCACGCCAAGAAATTAGGAACATAAATCCAGTTGCCCAGATTAAATGTCCAAATAAGAACATCCAAGCCCAAACAGCTTGAGCATTCATACCCTGAGCATTATAACCATTAATTAATGGTGCGGAATTTAGCCATAAGTAATCACGTAACCAACCCATAATATATGTAGAAGATTCGTTAAACGCAGCTGCATTACCACCCCAAATTGTTAAATGTTTCCAATGCCAATAGAACGTCACCCAACTAATTGTGTTTAACATCCAGAACATTGCTAAGTAGAAAGCATCCCAGGCTGAAATATCACAAGTACCACCACGACCAGGACCGTCACATGGGAAACTATAACCAAAATCTTTCTTATCTGGCATCAGTTTTGAACCACGTGCATCTAATGCACCCTTTACAAGGATTAATGTAGTTGTATGAAGACCTAATGCAATTGCATGGTGAACTAGGAAATCACCAGGACCAATCGTTAAGAATAGCGAATTCTTACCACTATTAATTGCTTCAATCCAGCCAGGTAACCAAATTTTACTACTTGCAACAGTAGCTGCACTCGTTGATGATGATAATAATACATCAAATCCATATAGCGCTTTACCTGATGAAGCTTGAATAAATTGAGCAAATACAGGTTCAAATAAGATTTGCTTTTCTGGAGTACCAAAGGCAACACAAGTATCATTGTGAATATACAGTCCAAGTGTATGGAAACCTAAGAATAAACTAACCCAACTTAAGTGAGAAATAATAGCCTCTTTATGCTGTAGCATTCTAGCTAGAACGTTATCCTTATTTACTTCTGGATCATAATCACGAACGAAGAAAATTGCACCGTGAGCAAATGCGCCGACCATTAAGAAACCGGCAATGTATTGGTGGTGTGTATACAAAGCAGCTTGTGTAACATAATCTTTAGCCATAAAGGCATAAGCAGGTAACGCATACATGTGTTGTGCAACTAATGACGTAGCCACACCTAAAGATGCTAACGCTAGACCTAATTGCATGTGTAAGCTGTTAGTAATTGTTTCAAATAAGCCACGGTGTCCTGCACCTAAGCGACCTCTAGGAGGTACGTGAGCATCAAGAATTTCCTTCATACTATGACCAAGACCCCAATTTGTGCGGTACATATGACCAGCAAAAATAAACACAATAGCAATAGCTAAATGATGGTGGGCAATGTCTGTTAACCACATCGATTGCGTTTGAGGGTGAAAACCACCAAGGAATGTTAAGATAGCTGTTCCAGCACCTTCACTTGTTCCAAAAATATGTGTTGCCGTATCAGGATTTTCTGCATAAACACCCCAGTTCCCATTAAAAAATGGAGTTAATCCCTCAGGATGAGGTAAAATTGAAGTGAAATTATCCCAACGAACGTGTTGACCACGAGACTCTGGAATTGCAATGTGAATTAAATGTCCAGTCCACGCTAATGAACTTACACCAAATAAACCAGATAAGTGGTGATTTAGTCTTGATTCATTATTTTTAAACCAGGCAATACCTGGGCGGAATTTTGGCTGAAGATGTAACCAACCTGCAAATAATAAAGTAGTTGAAAGAACTAATAAACCAAGTGCACCAAAATATAAATCCGTATTTGTTCGCATACCAATTGTATACCACCAGTGGTAAACACCGGAAGTTGCAATGTTAACAGGGTAAGAAACACCACCTCGTGTAAAGGCTTTAATTGCAGATTGTCCGAAATGAGGATCCCAAATCGCGTGAGCAATCGGCTTTACTTTCAGCGGATTTAAAACCCATTGCTGAAAGTTACCCTGCCACGCAACGTGGAATAAATTACCTGATGTCCATAAAAAGATGATAGCCAGGTGGCCAAAATGAGAAGCAAAGATCTTTTGATAAAGACTTTCTTCTGTCATCCCATCATGACTTTCAAGATCATGAGCAGTTGCGATACCATACCAGATTCTTCTAGTTGCGGGATCTTGTGCAAGTGCCTGACTAAACTTAGGAAATTTAGTAGCCATAATTAATTTTATTTATTATCGTTTTTGTTAAGTTAAGAAACAGATATAATTCGTGCTAAGAAGAACGACCATGTTGTACCGATACCACCAAGTAGGTAATGAGCTAAACCAACAGCTCGACCCTGAGTAATACTTAGAGCACGTGGTTGGATTGTCGGAGCAAGCTTAAGCTTGTTGTGTGCCCAAACGATTGACTCGATTAATTCTTGCCAATAACCACGACCACTAAATAAGAACATTAGACTAAACGCCCAAATAAAGTGTGCACCTAAGAAAATTAAACCATAAGCTGATAAAGCAGAACCGTAAGACTGAATTACTTGTGATGCTTGTGACCAAAGGAAATCACGTAACCAACCATTAACCGTCAATGCACTCTGTGCAAAATTACCACCTGTAATGTGAGAAATTTTACCCGCGCTTGTTATAGTTCCCCAAACATCGGATTGCATCTTCCAGCTAAAGTGGAAAATTACTATCGAGATACAATTGTACATCCAGAATAAACCTAGGAAAACATGATCCCAAGCTGATACTTGACAAGTACCACCACGGCCAGGGCCATCACAAGGGAATCGGAAACCTAAATTTGCTTTATCAGGAATTAATCTTGAACTACGAGCAAATAATGTACCTTTTAATAAAATTAAAACAGTTACATGAATTGTAAAAGCATGAATATGGTGAACCATAAAATCTGCTGTACCTAACGTAATAGGCATCATAGCAATCTTACCATTAACTGCAACAACGTCACCACCAAAAGCGTAGCTTGACGTCGCTAAAGCATTTGGAGCAGTGTTACCTGGAGCTAGGGTATGTAAAGATTGAACCCACTGTGCAAAAATAGGTTGTAGTTGGATTGCTTTATCCGAGAACATGTCCTGCGGACGACCTAAAGCACGCATAGTATCATTATGAATGTATAGTCCAAAACTATGCGTTCCTAAGAAAATACAAACCCAATTTAAATGTGAAATAATTGCATCACGGTGTCTTAAAACACGATCTAAAAGGTTATTATAAGACTGGACTGGGCTATAATCACGCACCATAAAGATTGAAGCGTGAGCACCAGCACCACAAACACAGAAACCACCAATCCACATATGGTGCGTAAATAATGATAACTGTGTAGGATAATCAACACCAATATATGGGTATGGAGGCATTGCATACATATGGTGGGCAACAATAATACTTAATGATCCCATCATAGCTAAATTAATAGCTAGTTGTGCGTGCCACGATGTAGTTAAAATCTCAAATAAACCTTTGTGACCTTCACCAGTTAGTGGACCCTTATGAGCTTCTAGAATCTCTTTCATACTATGACCGATACTCCAATTTGTGCGGTACATATGACCAGCAAAAATAAATAAGACCGCAAGAGCTAAGTGATGATGTGCCTGATCAGTTAGCCATAAGCTACCTGTAATTGGGTTTAAACCACCTTTAAAAGTTAGGAAATCAGAATACTCGCTCCAATTTAGTGTAAAGAATGGAAGTAATCCTTTCTTAAAACTCGGATAAAGCTGAGCCATTAAATCTTGATTGAATAATAACTCGTGAGGTAATGGAATCTCTTGCGGAGCTACACCAGCATCTAATAACTTATTAATCGGAAGACTGATATGAATCTGGTGCCCTGACCAAGATAAACAACCTAAACCTAATAAACCAGCTAAGTGGTGATTCATCATTGATTCTACATTTTGGAACCATTCAAGCTTTGGTGCTGCTTTATGGTAATGAAACCAACCAGCAAATACCATTAATGCTGACATTCCTAAAGCACCCATCGCAGTCCAGTATAACTCAGTTTCATTAGTAATACCTGCAGCTCTCCAAAGTTCAAAGAAACCGGATGTAACTTGAACACCAGAAAAACCACCACCAACGTCACCATTTAAAATTTCTTGACCGACAACAGGCCAAACAACTTGTGAACTTTGTTTAACAGTTGTCGGGTTGCTTAACCATGCTGAATAGTTTGAAAAACGTGCACCATGGAAATATGCTTGACTAATCCAAATGAAGATAAGAGATAATTGCCCAAAGTGGGCACTAAATATCTTACGAGAAATATCTTCTAGGGAGCTTGTTTGGCTATCAAAGTCGTGGGCATCAGCATGTAAGTTCCAAATCCATGTTGTTGTTTTTGGACCTTTTGCTAATGTTCGAGAGAAATGCCCAGGTTGAGCCCATTTTTCAAATGAAGTCGCAACTGGATTTTTATCTACTATAACTCTAACTTTGCTAGCCTCTAGTTCTTTAGAGCTAATTTTCATTTTTACTCTCCTTTACTGAGACATGTAAATAGGAAATCTGTAAATTATTTTTAATCATCAATCAATATATTGATATCGATCTAAGTCTATCAACACAGTATTAAAATTCAAACATCTAACTAGACTTGCAATAAATATTACTAGACTTCTAATACAACATTTTACTTCAATTTATTTAATCTATGGCGATTGTCATTAAAAAAATTGAAAAAAGATATTAATTTTAGTCATATAATCAATACCAAGCTATACGGATAGTTTAAAAAAGGATATAGAAAGTTACTCAGAAGTGAGAGCTATCCTTTGTAGAAGGATACGCTGATTTTGTTACTGGGGGACAAAAGAAAGAAGCTTTTAATAAGGCCAAATTTACTGATAGTAACAAATCTCGCACCGCTTTGAAAAATGCCAAGCGTTAAAAATTTTTTATTGCAACTTGCGTTATTAAAAAAGAAAAGTAACATTGCGTTACTTCTCTTTTTTATGAAATTAAAATTATATCTAATATTAGAAGAATCCTAAAGTTAGAGCTTGGTTAATTGGTACTGTCGCACCAATACCTAACCAAAATGCAACGAAAGTACCAAATAAGAATACTAATGAAGCAACAGGTCGTCTAAATGGATTCTGAAACTTGTTAACATTTTCAATAAATGGAACAGTAATTAAACCAATCGGCACAGCTGCCATTGATAATACACCTAGAAGTTTATTAGGAATTACTCGTAATAGGTTAAACGTTGGAAAGAAATACCATTCAGGTAAAATTTCTAACGGTGTCGCGAATGGGTCAGCTCGTTCACCAAGAGCAGTTGGTTCTAAAACAGCTAAACCAATACAACAAGCGAATGTACCTAAAATACAAACTGGAAATATATAAAGTAAATCATTTGGCCAAGCTGGCTCACCATAATAATTATGACCCATACCTTTCGCTAATTTTGCACGTAACTTTGGATCAGATAAATCAGGCTTTTTTAAAATTGACATATTAACAATTATTAAATTTTATATTTAAAGAGGACCAGAAATACCCTGTTTACGAATCATGATAAAGTGCGTAAGCATTAATACTACTGCAACTACTGGTAAAACAAACGTATGAGCACTATAGAAACGAGTTAAAGTTGACTGCCCAACACTTACGCCTCCACGTAATACTTGAACAATTAAACCCCCAACAATTGGTACTGCATCAGGTACACCTGTTACAATTTTACAAGCCCAATAGCCAACTTGATCCCATGGTAAAGAATAACCAGTTACACCAAAAGATACTGTTACTGATGCTAATAATACACCAGTTACCCACGTTAACTCACGAGGTTTTTTAAAACCACCAGTTAAATATACTCTACAAACATGAAGAATCATATTTAAAACCATCATACTTGCTGACCATCTATGAACTGATCGAATTAACCAACCAAAGTTAACACTTGTCATTATATATTCTACTGAAGAAAATGCTTCAGTAACTGTTGGTCGATAATAGAATGTCATGGCGAAACCAGTAGCAACTTGTACGATAAAACAAGTTAATGTAATTCCCCCAAGACAATAAAAAATATTTACGTGTGGCGGAACATACTTACTTGTAATATCATCAGCAATTGCTTGGATTTCAAGTCGTTCTTGAAACCAATCGTATACATTACTCATAATTTATTTCTTTGAATGAATTTAAAAAACACAGTTAGGCAACTTATACTTACTTCAAAATTGAATCATCTCTTTAATGAAATGATCTAACTAAAGTTAATTATAACACTAAAAATAATTAATATTAATAAATTTAATACTTAGACACTGTGTTATTTTCCCAAAAGGCCACCCTTTCAGTATCTTCACCGCTGTAACGTTTCACTATTGAGTTCGAGAAGGATCAATGTGGTTCCATTACGCTATAAAACATCTAAGCTAATAAAACTGAAAAATGTGTACTAAATCAAGTCAAGCATTCGGTCTATTAGGATACCTCAGCTAAATACATTACTGTACATACACTTGGTACCTATCAAACGGCTAGTCTTGCCGTGACCTTAACCATTTACTATGGTAAGAGTACTCATCTTGAGGCTGGCTTCCCACTTAGATGCTTTCAGCGGTTATCCTAACCGTACATGGCTACCCAGCGTCTACCGTTGGCACGATAACTGGCACACCAGAGGTACGTCTCTTCCGGTCCTCTCGTACTAAGAAGAGATCCTCGCAATACTCTAACGCCTACACCGGATATGGACCGAACTGTCTCACGACGTTCTGAACCCAGCTCGCGTGCCGCTTTCATGGGCGAA
>Ga0114994_10000053_pt1 | contig 56685 bp, 32 predicted proteins | sample ArcticOcean_MG_C_9_FD_87043 | JGI IMG/M metagenome (GOLD analysis project Ga0114994, IMG submission 87043) | Marine microbial communities from western Arctic Ocean - ArcticOcean_MG_CB2_152 | ecosystem: Environmental > Aquatic > Marine > Oceanic | place: Arctic Ocean: Canada Basin | collected...
ACTCTGCGGCGATTCACAAAAAATAAAACACCTACCCATCACTTTCGCGCGCGCCCCTCCACACCACCTCCGGCGCGCGCGTGCTGGCGCCTCAGCCCGCCACCGGTACTTCTCACCACGCCTCTTGGACGGGTTAGGACACCAGGCACGGAAAACCACGCCACGGACGGGTTAGACGCAGGTCAACTAGTCTAGATAAAACCGGGTTATAAGAGTGAACTTACTATATACTTGCTGTCGGACACTTACTGCGCCTTGGTCATTTTAGACCTCTGGCATCAGCTCGACATCATCAAAACCGTTTACGGAAGCTAAGTATGGGTGGGGGGGCACCACCGGCACCCAGCCCACGCGTTATCCGTCGACCTCGGGCAAGTCGGTCGATGCTAAAACAGACGACTGCGCCAAGGTCCATAGTGATGGTACTGTCGCCGATACCCCAGAGGTCAACTTGTTTGGCCGTCTTGATCTAACTTTTAGAAATAACTCGAAAAGTGAAAAATTGACCAAAAAGCCGGCCGACCTCCCTCCCGAGACAACTCGAAAACAACGATACTTAGTTTCACTTCGCTTATGGGGGTATGGTTTTCCGATCAGTACCTCCGCACATGGCCCTCCGAAAAATGACCCCGTGCCGGCCCTGAGACTGTGGCACGGTCACGGTCACGGTATTGTATTGTAGGGACCCCTGCAGTAAGGCGGGACCACCGGTCAAGGGCGCGGGCGCGGCGAGTGGCCGCGGCCGGGGCCCGGCGGGTGGGGTGAAACTCCCGGCGGACTAGGGTAGAACTCGGCGCGGACCGCCGGGGACCCGCCAAGGTCAGGTCGCGGAACCGGCGGCCGGCGCTGTTGGGGCGGTCCGGTGTTCGCAGACCCGGGGCGGCCGAGTGGCGGACAAACCCGCGGGCGGCGGGCGCCACTTGGCGGGCGGCCGACGGACGGGCGGCGGGCGGGATGGATAAAGTCACGGGCGGCGGTCGGCTGCGGTCAAGGCCAGGTTGAATTTCAACTTGCAGTTCGGCCTGCAGTCGGCGGCGGTCAAGCCGGCGGTCAAGCCCCGTAACTTTGAAACCTTTCGCGGACCGACAACGGGCTGCACACTGACCCGGCGCGGGCCCGGGCGAAATATTACGCAGACCCTACGGACGCCGCGGACGGCGGATAAGGCCGCGGTCAAGGCGGACTGGTCGCGGGCGGCTGGAGGACTAAATTCCGCGGTCGGGCCGCGGGCGGGAAAAAACCGGCCGCGGGTCCGGCGGAACTGGCCTCGCGGTCAAGGCGCGGACCCGGGGCGATCATTCCGAGGACCTGACGCGGGGAAGTCGGGTCCCGCGGGCCCGCTGTACTGCAGGGGCCCCTTATTGTCACCGTGACGGAATTGTACCTAGGACCAGCCTACTACTAGGTAATAACTTGAACTTGAACTTGAAGGGAGGCCCTAAAAGGCAAAATATATACTTGGGTCCAGCTTTTGCCAGCCTGTGTGCTATTTAGCTAAAACTCGCCTCCACTCCCCCCACACAGTGCCAAACCCCAATTTCTTTTTGACGCTCGTCACGGTGAATAAACTTAGTCCTAAAAGAGATTTCTCGAGCGCAATAGAAGGTACCCCCGAGCAACCAAGCGGCCCGAGCGCCCCCATGATCCCTTTGAAGCCCCACCGTTACGCCGGCAGGTTCTGGTCGTGGAGCTCGTTTTGCAATTCGCGCACGCGCCGTCGAACGCTCTCGTCTGAAGCCGTGAAGGTGTACACTAAAAACCTCATCAAGATCGCACCGCAAACTCTTCTGGCCGGACGCCTAATGGATCTGGGCGAACGTCTCTCGCGTTTAGACCACGCCTCCCGAGCCCCTAAAGTGTCTAGGTACCCTTTGCAACGAAAATTCGGGTTTGCCTAGTTTCTCGGCGGCGGAGGAGTCGTGGTCTATACTCGACAGGGCGAACGTCATGTCGGAAAACCTACTACCCGGTCCATTTAATTTCAAAGCCTTGAATACCGGTCCGGCGCCGCTAGGCCAAAAAGAGAGTGTTCAAGTTGCCAGTGCGCGACACCGCCGAGCATCATGATTGCCGAGTTCGCCGCCGCCGCCGCGTCCGAGTCGCCCTGGGCAGCCTCGCGAGTCGCGGCTGCAAGCGTACACCTGTAGGCTCCTCGTCGCTGGGTGCTTAGGGCGCGGAAGCCGGAAGGCACGCCACATGCACCACCTCCGCAGGGTCCCCCTATATAATACAGCCTGAGCTCCTGTGACAGGGGTACTAAGTTGTACATACAGGTTATAAGTTTCCCTTGCCTGTGTGATACGTGCGTGAGGGTTGTAATGTCAGCTGATATACCAGACAATGCAATGTCGCAACGCCCTACGCCGTGCCCCATGTGGTACGCCCAGGAACTTCATCTTCAAGAGCGACGCAAAATGATCACAAACATGTGCGTGTTTCACACATCCGTCACCAAGCCTTCGTACAGAGCCCGATTGCTCCAAGCGCGTAAACCAAATGCCCCGGTGGAATGGATGCAAAAGCTTCCACAAATGGCTAGGCGCCTCGAGGAATCTTTATTTCGCTCTGCAAACTCATTTGTAATTTTTAAGCACAAGCAAGATGTGTAGATTAATGTTCTCCTCACGCATAGGATGAGTATAAAGACACTCAAACATTGAAAAGGAGACTGCAAGCTTTAGCGATAGCCATGGGGTTGCGCGCCCAGCAGCAAAAACCAAAACCTGAAGAGGATAGGGTTATATCTCAGAGGGTGACCACTGGAGAAAAAGGTGTCGATAGTTATTTGAATGCAGGATGAATCCCGCATTACAGGCGTTCCTACCTCGAATGCAATCAACTCGACGTCTGCAGTGGCCGATTTTGCTCCGGCTCTACATTTAACCAGCAGTGATGTTGTGTCCCTTGCAGAAAAACAGTGTTCCCGGCAAGTTTGAATTCTATAACTTCTGCTTGATCCGTCCAGGCCAGTACTGCAAATAAAGTCACCAATGTTGGCGATATTACTACATCAATGAGTGTTGGAGTAACCGTGGGTGCTGCCTCCGCTGGTGCAAGTTCAACAAAAAACAATGCACTAAGCGCAGCAACATCAACTATTTCTGGTCAAAGTCCACCCAGCACTTGCGAACCAGTCTCTACTCAACGCCCATACCACGCGGATCAAAGACAACAAGTATTACGTCAACAGCAGCAACGGCTTCTGCTCTTACGACATGCATCTAAATGCCCACACGAAAACGGGAAATGTCCGGTCACACCGCACTGCGCCGGGATGAAACGATTGTGGAAACATATTGCTGAATGTAAAGACCAGCAGTGTCAAATGGCGCATTGTGTATCTTCCCGATATGTGCTTTCGCATTATCATCGATGCAAGGACCCTCGATGCGCAGTATGTGGGCCAGTCCGAGATGCAATCCAGCGAAATCACGGAAAAGCCAAACAGCTTGCTATGGCACAGTTTCTTGGCAGTGTCTCGAGACTAAAACTTGAAGAAAGGTGAGCTTATATATAGGCACGAGTCGGGTAGTGGTTCCGAAGGCCAAGGCATGCAAGATATATCTGGCGCTTGCTCCGACAGGCGGACTCAACGTGCCCTAAATGAAGGGGGGCGACCTACCGGGCGTGGATACATGCAGCGTACTGCTGGAGACAAAGCTAAACCGGGGCAATCATTAGTTAAGACTGCGCAGTATTTACAACCGTATAGCGGAAACAGATACAGTAGTGCCCCTGGTGCGCACGACTTAAAAAAAACACGTGTCATCAGCGGAATCTCAAGTAAAATTGTGGGCAATGTCAATATTCACCGGACTCTAGGTGCAGCACATAACACCACTTTAGCGTCTGCTGGTCGGATCGAAGAAGGCACCAGCCTTTTGAACTCGTTTACACCTACGCAGGTCCATGCACATCTTGAGTCATTGAAAATAGGACTTAGATTGAGCTCTGCCAAGATACGTCAAAAATGTGCACCAGTCCTCAAGAAATTAACAGACCACGAATGTTCCTGGATATTCATGCAACCGGTTGATTCAGTTGAATTAAATCTCCCTGACTATTTTGATGTTGTCAAAACCCCAATGGACCTCGGCTCAATAAAAAAGCGGATGGAGAATAACTGTTACAAAAGCATATCGGATTTTGCTGCTGATGTGCGCCTCACTTTTGATAATGCTGTGGCATACAATGGAGATGGCTCAGATGTTTGCAAAGTAGCACGTGAAATGAAGATTATTTTTGAAAAGCTGTACCAAGTCATGATTGCAAACATCGAAGCAGAAGAAAAACAGAGAAAATTGAATGGCGATGTATGCATCCTATGCGGCTGTGAAAAACTTCTTTTTGAGCCCACAGTTTACTACTGCAACGGGTCCTGTAACGGACAGCGTATTCGACGAAACTCATATTATTATACAGGGGGTCGAAATCAGTATCATTGGTGTCAACAGTGCTTCAACGAGCTGCGTGAGAAAGAGCCTCTTGAGTTTGCTGATTGTACCTTGTGGAAAAAGGACTTGCAGAAAAAGAAAAATGATGAAATGCATGAAGAGCCCTGGGTAGAGTGCTCGCAGTGCAACCGGTGGGTTCATCAAATATGCGCCTTGTTTAATGGTCGGATGAATAAGGGAACGACAATATATCATTGTCCATTTTGCTTTATGGCCCAGCGTGGCAAGAAGGACCCCCATCCGAGACCACTTGGCGCAAAAGATATTCGCCACACGAAACTATCTCGTTTTCTCGAGGACCGTGTCATTAAATCACTGCAAGATATTCACACAAGGAAGTCAACGAGTTCAGCCAGCAAGCCAGCCCCCGTTTATGTTAGACAGCTGTCAAATATCGACAAAATGCATCAAGTGAAGCCCAAAATTCTCAAGCGTTATTCAAAACATAAGTACCCATGTGAATTTCCGATGCGGTCGAAATGTGTACTTCTCTTCCAGGAAATGGATGGTGTTGATGTGATACTTTTTGGCATGTACCTCTATGAGTATGGGCACAAGTGTCCACAGCCAAATAACAGGCGTGTTTATGTTAGCTATCTTGATTCTGTCTACTATTTTCGCCCGAGAGAGAGCCGCACTCTTGTATACCATGAAATGTTGATCGCATACTTAGCGCACGCGAAAGAGCGTGGCTTTCACACTGCCCACATCTGGGCGTGCCCACCCTGCAAGGGCGACGATTACATTTTCTTCTGCCATCCTGAGGACCAAAAGACGCCTAAAGACGACCGTCTTAGATTATGGTACATAACATTGCTCAGAAAAGCTCGCGATGAAGGCGTCGTTACTCGCATAACTAACCTTTGGGATGAAAATTTCAAGAGCGATTTTAACATAACCCGCATTCCATACTTCGAGGGTGATTACTGGCCAGGCGAGGCGGAGAATGTGGCCAAAGCAATTTCAGATGAGGCCAATGAACGACTGGAATCTAAATCAAAGAAAAAGGTGAAGCCACGTGCACAGCTTGGCCTTCGCTCAGACGGGTCAGTGGAAGAAGAACATGGCAAGGACTCACTAATTATGCGCATGGGTAAGATCCTAGAGCCGATGAAAGATGCGTTTATTGTTGCATACCTGCAACCACGCATATTTGCACGTGCTATGGGAATTCGTCACAAAAAGGAGTTGAATAACAGTAATCAGCATGTTTCAGAAATACAGATGGCATCTTCCAATCTCAGAGTTGGGCAGATCAAGCCTAATTCACCAGGTATGGATAAAGGAAATCAATTAGCTAAAGCAAATATCAATGAACCTGAAGCGCAAGATCAGAGAGTCAATAGAGAGCGGTACTTTGATGAGACCGAAGATAAAGATGAAACTATTGAATCTGAATTTTATGACACACGGCAGCAATTCCTGAATTTATGCCAGGGTAATCACTATCAATTTGACGACTTGAGGAGGGCGAAGCATACTTCAATGATGTCGTTGTATCATACACACAACCCTGATGTGCCTAAATTCCTTGTAACTTGCTCAAATTGCAACGTTGATATAAACTCAGGATGTTGCTACACATCAGAACAAGACACGGATTTTCATCTGTGCCAAGTGCGAACCCTACTTTTTCGGAGTAAGGCGGACTCTGAGCCTGTAGGAGTGCTATAAAAGAATGCATAAAATGTTTCCCGATAAGTTTCCGTTCAGGAGATCAATCGTTGGCGGTGATTCGCAGGCCCAGCTCACGGAGGAGCAGCGACGAGATCGCCATCGATCAATTCAGCTCCATATGCAGCTACTTCAACATGCCTCAGGCTGCAGAAACCAACAATGTCCTTCTGCCAATTGCAACAAGATGAAGGTGCGTGAAGACCCATCATTTTTCATATTGTTAGCTTGGTCCTTGTAGAACTTGTTAAAGCATGGTGCTAATTGTATAACACGAGTGCAAGGTGGCTGTGCCATTTGCCGTCGAATTTGGGCATTGTTGCAGATACATGCACGCCAGTGCCGTCGCGAGGCCTGTGTCGTACCAAAGTGCAGACAGCTTAAAGAGCAGCTGAGAGCACTAGCTCAACAGCAAGCCCAAATGGATGAACGTCGCCGGGCAGCCATGAATGCAGCATACCGAAGGTATCAAATGAACCCAAATCATACCTTCAAGCTTTGATAGCCAATAATTTAGGGATGGAACAAAGCTTGCTCTCTAAATCACACTACTTAGATCCTCGATGTGTCACGGTAATTTATATAATTAGATAACTTAGCTAGCGGATGCTTGTCAATCTCACATACCAAATTACCGCACACCTCGGTTTTTCGACAGATTACGGCACTACTTCTAGACCCGTGGCGCGACGCGGCATTCAGGATTGCCACACCAATGGGGCCTAGAACGAGGCACTTATCACCAAAAGTCTTGGTCGGTAGATCCAGAACCAGGGAACTAGATGGTCAGCTCATCGCAGATGCAGATTGTGTGAGCCTGAAACGTCGGCGGCGGCCAGGTACGGACCCAGGTTGATGATTTAGGGGGTCTAGGTACTGCTTTCAGCAAAGCACGGCAAGGCAAAGCAAGGAAGGGTACTGCAGCCAGTGCGCGCCGCCAGAGACTGCTGTCCCAATTGTAGGCAGCCAAGGACTCCTACAGACTCCCACACAAACTTACTCCTTTTTCTGCTGGGTTCTTACGGGCGCTTTTGGACGTCAGAATGCGTCTAGTGTGGCTAGGAGCACCGGTTGGGGTCGCTGAATTTTCATGATCCAGCATCGTGCGCTTTTTGTGGCTTACGGTCCCGCGGTTGCGGTTTTCGCGCTGTGGCCCAGTTGCCGGGCTGAACGGTGCACTTCGGTTATATTAGGCAAAGTTTTGAGTATGAGCATGGTGGCAAAATGGCCGATGAGCGTAAACCTTGGTAGTAGTCCGTTACTACTAGTACTAGTGAGGGGCCCGGCCCGGACGGGGGCGGCACTCAAATGAAGAAAATGGCCTAGCGTTTCCTGTTTAATAGCCTAAGCCCCGAAACTTGCTACGAACGACACTACGGTACTAACTCCAATTCAAGTATAACAAGCGTTAAAAACGGCCCTGGGGATTTTTTGTTACCACCCCGCGTGCTCTAGGATAAGAAAAACCCGTTTAGTAAGGATAAGCTATTTGGTAAAAAGGTGGCTAAATAGCGGTTTCTCGAGCAACCAAGCGGTCTACGTAGCTCACACGGCCCCTTCGAGGTTCCATGCCAACAGGTTTTGGTCGTGGTGCCTGTTGCGCACTTCGCGTACACGTCGTCGAACGCACCTCGTTTGACGCCCGCGTTTGCAATCAAACCATCATTTCACCGCAAAACCCTTCAGGCCAGTCGTTTGTGGGCTATGGGCGAGCATTATATCGAAATGTGGTTAAGCTACGACCCAATTACGGATTTCGTGCCGGAGTGCAACACGCTGTTCACCAGCGCCGCGCCGCGTCCCGGAAGAAAGCAGCTCGTTTTCATCCGGTCTTATGATATATGCACCGACGCCAGCCTTCGCTGGTGTCTAACTGGGCCCCAGGGCCGCGTGCGCGCGGTGCTCTACTGGGGCAGCCCGAGTCCTTTATTTGCAAAGAATAGCGAATGGCCATAGTTACCGCCCTTGTTTACACGGACCGGCCTTTGCGTAAGCCCCCCTCAGCTCAGGCGGCCCTTAGGAGGGCTCTACGAGCCCCCCGGACCAATTCGCGGGGTACAGGCGCCCGATGGAGCGAATCCCCACGGTGGGTGCCGGGCCCTTCGGCCCGGGTTCAAGTTATATTCACTGGCAAGTAGTTACTGGTAGACTCATTGGCGATTGCCGACTAGCGCACTTACCGGCGCGGGCTGACGCGCGCCGGTCGGGAGCCATCTAATCCCCCTGCGGTAACATATCCCGTCGACGGGATATGTTAGCGGTCTGTAGCCCGGGTCCATATTCATTCAATTCAAGTTCACTGGCTTGTGTGCTTGGATATTAGACGTTACCTTCGCGTTACCTTAGGTGTTGTTCGTAGCAAGCTCCCATGTTCAAGCTATCAAAGGGGAAGCTACATTAACTTTCCCATTCAACTCATTCAACTTCAATTTCCACCCCGTCACTTACCGAGCCTCACTGGTTGCCACTTCGCCCTCGTGTCACCCGGCCCCGGAGTGCTTAAATCCCACTGGCATGCTCATCGCACCCACTGTATTCATGATTGGTCCCTTTCTCGTTTGCCTCAGGGGGGCAGGGACCTGGACAGGGGGCTGCTGGGGGCCATCGTTGACATGCCAAGTCATAAGCCCGGTGCTCCTGTAATTCAATTTCTGTTGTTCTAATATAGCTTACAATCTGATGAGCAGCATCATGGTGTATGATGGCTCTCCGCTCACTAGTGAGTAGCCTGCCAGTGAGGAAGTGGCGACCAGCTGCTACTTGCAGTTCACATGCCTCAGAGGGAGTCAATTGTGCTAACATATAGAGCCAGTGCTCTTCCTCCTCGTTCGCTAGTAGTCCGATTGCTAGTCTATTTCATGTCCCTGAGGCCAGGAGATATCGCTGCGTCTATGTACATTGCCGTTGGAGACACACAAAGCCGCTATTCTTTACCGAGAATATGACAGGGGGCATATTTCTGTCAAGGGAAGTTGGACGCCACCTTCCATAGTCAACCCATTTTCGAAAATGAAAGAGGGGCGCCTCAATTATTTGGATGTTGACGCTGGGCTTAATCATTGACGTCATTACCAACGTCGCCCTGGGAAGTACCTCGTTCCCTGCTCGAAGATGGACAGTTTCTTCTTGTTCGAGAGGTTTTAACTGGCCACCAAGTCCAAAGTTGTCCGAGAGGGCATGAAGTGCTGCGCGTTGTGCAGATCTGCAGATCCAGCGCATGTTGAAGCAGTCTTGAACGACAATAGCGCGCTTAAACACAGCGTTGATTGGCGTCTCTGGACGACGATATGCATGCGCAGTATAATTTGCCCTTGTAATCCTCCAGGCCCGCAAGGCCTCGCTACATGTGCCTCTTCTGGAGTTCCAATGGTGTATGCATCTCACAAGACTACCACGAAACCAAAAGACAGGAACATCGCTGTGATCACTTAGCACAAGCGGTGAAATTCTAACTCTCAGGTCGAGGGCTGCTGCAAGGCTGCTTGAAATTATCACACAGGAGTAACAGCCTTCGGCAGAGATAAATCTTCCGGTATGGACACTGCATTCATACAAACCAGACTCATCTAGGGTTAGAGCAGTCGTCATCATTCGTTTGCGGTATAGCAGCTTCAAGCGATGCCTAGTGTACTAGAAAGTTGTGCAGGCTCAGTTATTGACTGACACCAAACAAGGACGAATTTGGGGATTCAAGCACATCTTGATAGAATTGTAGCTTCGCCTCAACATTGATACGCAAATCTTCATTTAAATGGCCACAGTTTAGCCACAGCAAGTTTATGCGTTGTTCATTTTTATGCAAAGCCCACTGGCCCCTTAGGAATAATCGGCCCGCGTCACCCAAGAAGGACCATGTTTGAATGTCATAACGGTCGAACTCAACGCCTCCTAGCCAATCATCAAGCCTGTGGCGACTGGCATGAATGTTAGATTAAAGAAGCATATGACTCAGAGCCAAGCCGCCCGAACACAATGTCGACATCGGTATAGGTCCAGTGACTATACTTGTACAGATATTCTCCGAAGACCCAGCCCCAGCTTGGCTTGAATTCAGACAAGAGAGCAGGCGCAATCTGCAAAAGTCGCTCAAGTTTCAGCTGCATATCGACAGTCCATACTCGAGGCAGAGATCCAGTTGCTTCTGTAATGCGCCTTACGTGAAGCGCTGCGATTCCTCCGTCCCGTAGTTCCTTTACCTCAATGTTACTCCTTGCGAGACACGCCTCAGGCACACTTTGCTTTTGAGTAACCTCGTGGAACAAAAGCAGAGTTGCTGTCCTCAAACCGCCAATCATGGTATGGCAAGTAAACGATAGATGAGGAGGCATTGCACCGCCTACCCACGGTAGAATGATTGCAACACGCATTTGCTCGAGTATGCATGATACCGTAGGTACACGTACTTTACTGGTATGTATACCGTAGGTGTCCTCTCGATACAATAAACAAAAACAAGATTGGGTTTTGGGGATTTTATCCCTGGACTTCGGATGATCAGTAAGGTGCTCAGTGGCCGTAGATAGAGACTACAGTAGGCTCCTCAACCGTCCCGGGTTCGTACTCAGCGGGCCCCCGGGCCGGGCTAAACTTGAATGCGGCGGCGCGAAAGTTATGGGCAACTTGAATCACAACGCCCCCCCCGGGACCCCCTTACCAAACGCGCCTAATTTTGGCCTACACCTTTTAGCGAGTACCGTTTGAGGCCCTCTGGCCTCGAACTCACGTGTCAAAACAGGCACCGACCTTCCGTGTACGCCCGTGCCGTGATAGCTGCGCAGGCCCCATTAAAACTTGAAAGTGGCGCGCTTGCGGCGCGATATTCGCCCGTTCGAAGCGCGTTACGGTCGAGAAACGCGGACGACGTGCGCATAGACCGACATCTGATGGGCCACTGCTGCGGTAAAGTGTCTCAGATCGTCGGTGGCCACACGAACAACGATATCCGACGCTGCAGTGGCCCGATCGGCTCGAAACGGCGTCCGACTCAAAAAACACGGTTGCGTCGAACTTTTAATGTCTCAAATTTCGCCCATATTCTCGGCGAGACGCAGCTCATTTGCTGCCGCGTTTTTGCTTAGCGTCGTCCGGCTGCCGGCGCCCACGGAAGTGACTGGGTCGCGGCGTGTGCTCCGAGTATATTTATATCCGCCGTTCGTGTGGGTAATGTGCCTGAACTCACTTGCCAGTGGTTCTCGTACCTAGGTAGGGCAGTTTGGTAAGGGGGGGGTCGAAGTGACTCGGAAGCAGTTGTGTATTTCGAGCCTTGCTTACATAACATTGGCACCCGTGCGTTGTATCTCAAGATTAAAAATCAACTTCCGGGTCACGGTCAACTTGAACTTTCAGTGGCTGCTGCAACTTGAAAGACTCACTTGCAGGCGGCGGCTCCGAATCCGACTCGCCGAGCTCGGCGGAGTCAACGGTCCGAATCGCCGGGAATTTATTTCGCCACGGTGACGGTCACGGTGGCGGTTCCGGTGCCTGCGGCTGGCATGTAGTCCACAGTACTCCTGAACCTCATCATCATGACTGGCAGTCACGGGCAAGCTTGGGTTACGCTCAGGCTAGTGCCAGTGGGTTCCGAGTCCGAGTCCGAGTCAGCCTGAGGCGGCTTCCGATGCGCAGGCTAGGGGAGACCCAAGCAGTGATGCGCAGGCCACGGTGGCGGGGCTCTGGCATTTGGTGCGTTAATGTGCGGGCCCGGGCCCGGGCTTGTTTGGACGACAGAGAGTCAGGTGCCACATTACTACTAGTAGAAGTACTATTTATTTCTCTTCCGGTTTCCCCCTTCCTTTGCTTGTCCAGTCGTGGCCTTTGGAGCCTGGTCGTAGCTTGCTAATAAGAGCAACGCAATGGATAATTGTCCTCAACTTCCGCATGGGCACAATTGTGTCCAAGCCGCATATATGGGAGGACAGACCACTGGACAGCGAGATGATCCATTTTCAGTTACTAATTTCATTATTTATATTTTACTTTATTGCAGTAGTGGTATCATATGTAGGTAAGAGACTCTTCATTTGAGCATGGATGGCTTCACTGCCGTAATGCCGAGGTGTTCCATGGTTCCGCAAAAAAATATGACAGGATGAACCAATTAGCCTTGTGGTTTTTGCGATGCTGAGCCATAAAACATATTAATGGCTGCGAAGTGTTTAATTGAACTAGCAAAAAAAAAAGCCAAGTAAAATATAACACGTGACACTTATCAAGCTCGGACTCAATTCCTGCAAGTTCTCAATCAATCATCAATCATCATCTACAGTCCTGCATAGTTTCTTAGCATTCTTATGTGAAGTCCCTGGCGTTGCATCACTAGCTGCAGTCCATCAACCAAAATCTTAAGTTCCGTCTTTGCATATCCATGATTCGAATGGTAGCATACATCGGAATGTGCACTTTCAGGTTTCAGCCTTGCAATTTCCCCTTCTCTCTCTCCGATGAGCAACTTTAAATCTTGGTTTTCTAGCCTTAGTGCTGCGATCAGCGCAGCGCGCGTGGTTGGATCACAGCGTCCCAATTTGACATGCTCCACAACTAAAGACTTTGGTAGTCTGTGCGGAAACTTTTGAAAGGAATGCGCAGATGTACACAAAGTTGATCTGTGCACAATCTGTGTTTTACGTAATGCCAAGTTTTGAGCTCTGAGAACTTCCAGTTCACCCCTGATGTGTTTCATGGAATCATTTCCTAAGACATTGCTTAACTAGCATATGTACAATTTTATCGTGATGCACAGTTACACGCCAGCCGTCTTGGGTACTTCTTTTCGAAGCCTAGACAAAAAAACTCGAGGGTGCTACTATGATTGAAACCAAAAAGTTACACGCAGTTGCACAGTACTTTGCTTCAATTTTCCTAAGTTCGCTGCACTCGCGACGAACATTGGTGACGGCACTATCCAACTCTCGACATTGAGACTCCGCCATCCGGGCATTAGATCGCAAGTATTCAATCTTATGAAGCGCACGATCTAGCTGAAGCTTATACTTATCGCGCTGTGAGCAGAAAAGTTCATTTTTGCACCTGATAATTAGTTTCTAACAAAGAATCATTGTCCCTCCTGCTACTCTGCTGGTCGCGTGGCAGCTCGTGCCTCGCTGCGAATCAGATTCAACTGCTGGGCAAGCTGTTTTGCTTTTAAACGAGGGTCCTGTACAGCGCTATCTGAGGTATAGGTTGGTAAGTCCTCCTGCCGGGGACCGCCAAACGCATTTGCCTACAGTCGGCCACCTGTTATGCAACAATATTCTAGGAGGAGCCAGACCTGCTCAATGACAACCAAATCCGCCTTTAGCTTAACAAGTGAATCACGGAGGCCTTTGAGTTGTGCGTCCTTTTGCGAAAGGGACTTTCGCAATAAGTGCACTTGGAGAGAATCTGAAGGGCAGGGTGATGTGTTTGCTTGCTTTTCTTCAGCGCGTTGTAATTTAGCTGAAAGCATAATAAGATCATTTTTCTGTGCTTCTAGCTCACCCACGACCAGAGAGCAACGGCTTTCGGCGAGCTCACGGGCTGTGTTGGCTATCTTGAGCTTACTTTCAAGGTTCATGCTGATCTTGTTGACTTTTTCAATTTCAGACACGCCATGAAAGCTATTTTCTTGTGCATTTACGCCCATGACTACATCAGAAGGATTGCTTCTTGACTTAGCTACTGCGCAACGCAGCCGACGAATCGCTGACTCATGCTCGTGGTATAGCTGCTCAGTGATCCGCTCAGATTTAGCCCGGTCGCAATGAATTCCACGTTTCGCCACCTGATGCCGCTCCTCCAGTCTTATATCTGAGTTGGTAAGCGCTTGTACTTTAAATCTTACGAGAGTCTGCGTGTAAAAATAACGAGATATGAATACATATTCATCACCTTAAGGGATTTGATTGTTTTTGATGCGACTTGTTCTAATCTACTATTCCTAGGCTCGCTAGCGGTAGGGCTGGTAACAGCAAAACACTGCGGGTTTTGCATGTGGTCGTCTGAATGAGCCCAGTGAGCTTGCTGTTCCACAAAGCACTTGGCCGGGGTAAGAGCAGGGTATTTTCTGCGGTCACGGGTTTTACCTGCGTGCAGGCCATCACAAGAGACAATACTCTGAAATTATATCATTCTAAAACACTGCTCTTTTCTAGCGTTTCCTTGGTCATGGAACTTCAGATTCAACCCAGGCTTGTGCTCGTGGCCAGCAATGGTTTCAGTTTGGCTCTGAGCTAGCGATGATTTCTGCGTGGCCACCGCACCACGTGCATCGTGAAGCTAGACGGCAATAAAGTGCACATATAATATCAAATGACTATGTTAGAACCTGATGTGGGAGATTCGAGTTTTGTACTGAGCCTGCGGATTGGCAATCCCTTTGTTTAATTGGCCTATCACTACCATGCGCGTTCAGTGATATTTCTATCTCCTCCGGATCAAGGGTGGACAATGAGAGCATCCCTGTGCACGACAACTTGGATGGACGGCACAACCAGGGGTATGACGCTGGAAGATAACATGCATTACTTAAAGACATCTTCCACTGCTCTCCTTCTGGTAGGGGGTTTCCGCGCCCACTGACATCCGATATCAATCTGGCTTCAGCCTCAACACGGGCACAATCAGCTTTCGTAAGTACGGTCTCACGAGATAAAACTGTTGCGTTGAGGCGTCGTTTTTCTTCTTGCAGAGTTATGATTTGGTATCTATCCTGGAGGGCTTGTAGCTTTGATGCTTTGACTTCTTCGTTTAGTGATACAATTCTCCGAGCTGAGTCACCTAGGAATGATCAAAAGTCTAATTATCTTGCCCCGAGAATGGTAAAGTGATTCGCTGCCCATCTACTTTGAGATGCCAAAGAACCTAGGTAAGTATATTATCTCGAATTCACAGATGTGCTATTCTTACCAGTGAGACAGAGTGCTAGCCGTTTTGATGTATCTAGGTCAATTTCTAGTTGTGTGTTGCGGTGCTCAAGCTTCTCGCGGGCCAATTCTGATGCGCGTAATTCAAGTTCCTGCTGATTGGCTGCATCTTGTAGTCCAACAAAATTACAGGAACTTTCCAAATCATGCGCCTCACCAGCTATTGTGTGCCTTAAAGTAGGTTGATGCAAGCTTGAATGCGGCAAGGAAAACGTGTATCTGAGCGTCGTGTTCAGTACTTCTAGTTGTAGTTGCTTTTCATCGCGGATCGAAATTAAAAGTTCATCACACTTGTTACGTCGTGATTCCGCCTTGAGCATCAGTCTTTCTCTGTGTGCAAGTTGGGAACGTATTGCTTCATACTTACCTGGAAATATTAAGTCATTTTCAATAGTAGTCAATTTCACTGCACCACACGAGCAAAAAGCCTATACATCGTGCGCGTTGAAATGATCTCGCGCTGCAGCTTCCCAATTATGCGATCATTATCTGTTCGGGCCTCAAGTTGACGGATGCGGATTAAATCATTTTTTCGTTCAGCTGCATCTTCTGACTGTTTTCGTCGCAGTTCAGCGGCCTAAGTGATTTTTGAGTTTGATAAACGCATCATGTATATATAGGACAAAAACTTGCTTGAATTGTTGCGATTGAAGCTAGTTCCTGGAGGCGGGTGCAATCTCTGCGTGTTGCGGCGGATTCTTCATTCGATTTACGAAGCGAGGCACGAAGAATTATCATTTCTTTGGTCCAGTATTTTTCTTGCAAGGTTACAGGGCTACGCACCGACATGATGTGCCTGTGCATAGAGAAATTTCTTTTTTAACAGGTCTTTGCTTCGTTAAACACAGGTAAAAGTGGCAAATTGGGCAATGACTCATCAAGTTCGGCTTGCAAACGCTCAATGTGGGCCACTGAGCCCTGTTTCCATAATTCTAAGTAGAGTATGCGACTGCGAAACGTAGCTTCAACTTCACTTAATGCATTTTCAGCTTGGCCCCTCCTGATTTTTTCGGCCTTCAATTCCTCGTGGAGTATGGCGTGCCGTCGTTTCATCTGTAGCTCGTTCACTTCATATGATGCCAGTTGCCGAGCAACCTTTTGAAATGAATGCGGCAGCCTGATATCCCTGGTGACAGTCACGTTTCCAGTTCCAGGAATACACTCGTAAATTTGTAATTTAAGTTCAAGAATAGCCTTTTGTTCTTGTAATGCCACTAGTTTAGATCGCAGCGCAGACGTCTTGCTTTCCGTTACGGTAATTTTACGTAAATGCACATCGTAACAAGCTGACATATTTTGCCTGATTTCTGATGCCTGCCCACTCAAGATACCACACGTCAAGCCAAGTTGGATGCATTCGCGCTCGGACACATCCAAAAGCTCCAGCGCCTCGGCAAGTGCTGCATGAGCCTATTTGAGCTAACTCACAAATGACAATTGTTGATGCAAATTAAACGCAAAACAAACCCATCTTAAGTCCTTTGCCCATATGTCATTTGGAAGCCGAGGTTGACTGGAAACATGCTGATGATTGGTCATTGAGCAACCATCCCAGTCGCTAAAGGTGGCCGTTTTGCAAAAGTTAGTGTCACGGGGACCAGTTTCAATGTGGCCTAAATTTGCAACTACAATGTTAGGTGTAGAAACACCACCATAGGTGCACGAAGTGCGACGGGCCCTCGGTTGATTTAGAGTGGTGTTTTTGTGCATTGCTTTAGTTGACTTAGTGGTGCTGTCGCCTGCAATTTTGGCTGAAGATGGACTACCCGTTTCAGTATCTATTGCGTTAGATGCAAAGGTACCAGCGCTAGATGTATAAGCTGGCAGATGGTCTGCCTGCTCCTCAGCTTTAGATTTATGCAACCTAAAAATTATCTGTGGGCAGGTTCAGGCATAATTTTTTTTCGATGCAGGTCGCTTACTCGCCGCAAACGTCGCTTATTAGAGCGGGACTTTTCGGCTTGGCATCTACCAGTCTTCCCAACCCATTTCTTAGACATTCAGCACTTATAGGTATATTTTCTACCCCTTGGCTTAATTTCATTGCATACAACTGCAATTTTTCAAGATTTTCAGGTGTCAGACCAATGAACCGAATGCCCTGTCCCGAGACTCTGGGCGTAGTTTCACGTAGCTGTTTAAGTAGGCGCACTCGCTCGCTTTTAAGGTCATTTATTTGCGTTTGCATCTTTCTGGTGTCTGCAATCCCAGCTTCGCCTTTTATATCAGCATTTCTCTTTGGTAGGTGATTGCTGCTAGCAACATCAATACAGCTCACAGCCATAGTCTTGGCATCAGCTGGGCATACATCACTGAGATCACCTGCACCTGCTGTCCTTTGCAGGAGCACCTTGCTGGCATCTTTTAGTGCAGTTTTGAGCTTTTTTTGCTCAACCCTGGCCACTTCGTTTTCCTCCTTTGTCGCCTAGGAGATGAGTCTTTATCTAAGGATGAAAAGCAATTTGGACTGACAGAGAGTTCAAGGCGGCACTTTTCAATCTCAGTCTCGCGTTGGCGCAGTACAGTTTTGAGCCACTTATTGCGACGAATGGCCTCTGCTACACCAATTCCACCCTCTTGCGCAGCCATGTCAAGCAAATCACGATCATCGGCAAGTTCTGCTTCGAGTCCTGAAATTTCACTCTCGATGCGGTGTTGCTTCTTTTGGCTTTCATAGAGGCTCACTTTTGTAGAGCTCAGTTCAGCAGAAATTTCTCCAGCGGCAGGGTCTTTCCCCCTCGCAAGTATGCCCTCATGCTCATGTCCACTTTCGAGTTCCCTTATGTGAGTGCGCAATAAGTCAGCAAGGACTGTCAGTTCCACCTGCAAATCAGCTTTCAAGACACACTCAATGGGAAATCTCGACTCTGCTATGGGGCACATTCTCGGCATCAAGGCGTTCAGCGTCTAAGTATGCTCTCTCAAGTTCAAGCTGCACCTGCTTCATCTTCTCCTGATTACCCAGAGTAGCTGTATTGCGCAGCTTTGCAATTTCAACAAGCGAATCCTCGAATTGGGCACGAAACTTTTGCTCATTCTGAGCAACCACTTTGGTAGTCGCTTGCAGCGCATCGTCTATGGCATCTCGTTCTGCAGATAACTCTTGTATCTGCACGTGTGCTTCTTCTAGCGTTGAGTCCAGCTCTTCTATTTTAGTTTCTGAATGCTCTAGTGCCACATCACTCCTTTCACGCATAGCAAGGATCTCATCTCGTTCAGCTGCCGTGACCTGCCAGAACTAAACTGGTAAGGGAGGTTGCATTCAAGGATTACAATGCATCGGACTGCCAAAGCGCCTTGTAATACTAGGACTTGAGATTCCAACGTAGACATCTCTGCTCGAATCTGCTCATTCTCTTGGTCGGCTTCCAGCAAATTGCGCTCATAGGTCAAGTGCATCTGACGGTCCTCTTGTCGGATATCATCAGCTACTGAATTCACAACTCGTCCTCGTAGAATGGAAGATAATCTAAGCAAATATGCATTGGTAAAAGTTAGCTATACAATTCATAGTACCGTTCCTCTTTATCTCGCAGTGCAGTTTCAAGCCGCTCGTGCTCTCTCTGCCTCATGTCTCCCTCAGTCTTTTGCTTTTCTATCTGTCTCTTACAAGCGCGCAAGTCTGTATTCGCGTCGGCGAGGTCCTTCTCTAGTCGGCCTATTTCCGACGCCCTGCGCTCACTCTCTCTGCCAGCGCCGGCATGCTCCGCAAGGTCTGTCTCGAGTGCTTGCATTCGGCTGCTCAAGGCCCGTTTCTCCTCGTGTAGCTCATAATTCTCCTCCAGTAGTTCTTCATAGGTTGGTTCGTCACTTGTCATATTGGCGGCAACTTGCCAGTACCGGCTTTGAAAGCTCGATTATGATAGGTACACGTACAGTATCCTACTTCCCGCCGAGCCTAATTTAAGTTAATTATTAGAAGGGAACCCCCTCGACTTGCCCTATTTGGCGCCAAATTAGACGCAAGAATCGTCCGATACGCCCGAACAGAAAGGAGTGCGTGAGTCGGGGGGTCAGAGGCCCGTGGCGCTTCAACTTGAAGTTGGAGACCACTTCAAGTTACCGATACCTGGACGAAAGAGTCCTAAATTTAGCTATACAAAGCGTCGCAATTGGCAGTCCGCTAACTCGGGTAGATCGTCGAGCTAGACAATAAGCCCGATGACGAAGTGGCCCGAAGCTCGTGATCTATCGAAGTGTCACGGGCTGCGGTGGGTGTAGATGCCGTCGCGGCGAGCAGGGGCTGCCAAAGTGTATTATTGACATTCGACAGCCCTCCCTCGCGTCGGCATCGGTCGCTGTGGGGCCTCGCAGCGTGGGATATCGCAGAACGTCTGCGGCTACCCATGCTTAATTGTGGACGCATCAAACGCTCAAAACTTCGTAGAGATAACCCCATCGCTGCGAAACGCCGAGACGATCAAATCGGCCTCTCGCGACGCTAAGACGGTCACTATGGTACATCAAACTCACCGTAGCTTCCTCCGGCCGTGCTCGGACAGTAGCTCACCCAGTGCTTGTTTTTAGTTACCTCGCACCGAGATTTCGTGCTGACGAAGACGATTAATGGCCTGTTTCGTGTTGGGCTGCTGCTAGTCAGTGAAATTTTGCAGTGGATGAGCTGCAGGCTCGTACGGCAGCACGAAGCTCGGAACCGGCCCATTGCAGAAAAAGAAGGCCCTCGGACCGAGTCATCGTGCGCTTTCAATTCCCCCGCCGAAAGTCTCGGCTATATTTTGAGTCATCTTAGTTACACTAGCAGCGTCCGGGTATCGGTAAGTGCCAGTGGAGACCGGCGCCAACTCCGAGTCGGGGACACTGCCTTTCCGAGTCCGAGTCGAGTCGGACCCGGACGCGCGCCGCGTTTTTTATGGGGAGCGCCCAGCACCTGTGGAGGGCTTTACGCGCGCCGGCGGCACAAATGCGCGCTACGCTGCTGGCCGCTGCTGCGGCAGATCTATAGGCATCCAAATTTAGACGAAGCAACCAAGCTTTAAACTTACTTGGACCTGAGGCTACCGCCACGAAGACTCAGGAAAAGCCCCAAAACCCGAAGTTGATGGTTTAAAGGTTTTAAAAGTCTTAACTTGAAAACTTGAACGAACTCCTCCGAGTCCCAGCCGATTTTTTTGCCAGTCGCGTAGCAGCACCCTGCAAGGGAAAAGGTGTAAACTACTCTACGGTTAGCTGACCGCAGGGCAGATGACCGTACTAAAGGAGTTAAATAAATACCTCCAAGGTAGGTAAATAAACTTGAATAAATTAGAAATCGAGGACGGGGGACACTAAGGTCCACATCACAGCGATTAGCGCCTTTCGCCCCGGGCCCTAGGCTTCCTAAGGCACACACTCGAGCTTATGCATGGAGCCAAAAACCCGCGGCGGCATCCCTCCCCAGTCTCGACGGCTAACGATTAAAGGGGGTAAATACCTTTTTCTTAGTCGTCCAGCTGCGACAGCATCGCCACCCCGCGCTGCACCCAGTGCGCCCCGGGCACATCACTCGGCACGTAGATGTCGAGGATGAAGTTCGTCGAGTGGCCCGTTGTGGCCAATATACCTCGCCGGTCGCCCGTCTTATAAACCGGGCACAGGTACGAGGGTGGGTGGCGTATTTGCACCGTCTGCTTCGGCTGGAACCACATTAATGGGGCGGTGGTAAACAGCACCTTCGGTTCACTTTCCAGAATTTTCTTCTGCTTCTTGTCCCAGCGCGCGCCCTCGAAGAAGAAGCCGTAGACGTAAACGCCGAGCGTGGGCGGCTTCGCATAGGACAACGCCTGCAGCATCTCGAACTGCAATCCAATAGCATCGATCGGAATCGTCTCCGCTCTCGAATAGTTCTGCTTACTCGCGGTCATGAAGGCGTGCTGGAAGAAGAAGGCCGATATCCAGTAGGTCGCCGGCGGATTCTCCTCCAGCCACTCGCGCAGGAAGTTGAGACGTTCCAATAAGTCGGTCACGTAGCCGGCGAGCGGCTTGAAGGAAGGATACGACTTTGCCTTCCACATCAACGGAATTGCGCCGTACACCAGCGAGTCACCTAGAGCTTCCAAAGGCCCAGACATGACTACAATGCCGCGCACGGCCTTTTCCACTTCTAGCAGAGACTTCTTCATCGTGTTTGTGAGATTGTTGAAGCGCGCGAGTTCTTGACACAAGACTGTGTTCATCGACTGCTCCCATAGTACTGGATAGCTAATAGCAGCCTGCTCCATGTCGTACGCGACCGGGAGCTTCTCCTTGATGTCGCCCGCGGTAGCGGCGATGGTGGCGTCTTTGTCACCAGAGCCACCACCGCCTCCACCGCCTTCACACAGTAAACAGGTAGCAAACATGGCGTTCGTCTCCTTCGTGTCCTTGGTGATGTTCGCGTTCTCGTGGAAGCCGAAGATTTCCGGGGGGGCAACTAATGGTAAGCCCTCAATCACCTCCAGGAACTCCTCCCTCGTTTCTACCCCGGGAATCGAGTATATGCCGCTCTGGGACATCTTGTAGCCCGTCTCCAACACATCTTCGTTGAAGAAGCGCTCCATGATCGAGTTCAGCGTTATTCTATCTTTCCCGTCCGTTACGCGGCCGCCGTAGTTGCACTCCCCAATACAATATTTGAGAGCTTTGAAAGGCGTCGCTTCGTTCTCCTCGATGAACGCGAAGAGCTGTTGTAACGATATGAGCATGTCGGACTCGTTGAAGCCGTACGGAATGTTCCAGCCTAGCGGGCCATATAACCGCCTTTCTTGGAGCAACGCGTGGAAGATGCACAACGAATAGCAGAGCTTCCGAAACTTCTCCGGCTTCGTGTTCGACTCCAAATACCCATCGTTCGACAAGGGAACGCTCGAGTAGGACCCGACGAGATTCGCCCTCAGCCCTTTCGGCGGCTCGATGGCCATCTTGATGCCATTCTGGAGGACCGCTGTCGGGAAGATCGGCGAGGGACAAGTGGTGCACCACAGCCGGAAGTTCTCATGTGGCCTCGGGTCGGCTAAACTTTCGCAGATTTCCTCAAAACGCCTCATGAACGATTCAGCTAAATGGCCTGTGGACATCGACCGATGAGTCGTGCGCACCTTGGCAGACGATTGATTGTCGCGTCAACTTCTACGCCATCGAGTAGACGACAGGACACGATGTCGCGTCGGTGACGTACAAGGGGAAGGTACCTTGAACTTCGACACTGAGTCGCTGGCAGTTCTGCAGCACGACCCAGGACCCGTCGCCGTGCACTTTGCGAGATCTTGCGATGAGCGCCTCGGCGACTGGCCCCTGACCCTGGCCTAATGAAATAGGAGCGACCTCCCTGCCGAGAGCCTCGGCGGCTTCGAGGACCGACGCCATCGGATCCGAGCCGGGCGCGAGGACAAACACTAGAGGTTGGATACATGATGATTCATCATAACACGCCTGCAAATCAAACGGCGGCGGCCGCACAAACTTCTCGCCCATTTCTCCAATGACGAACTTTTGCACTCCCAGTACGACTTTGTCTGGGCGGATGCAGCGTAAGATACATAGTCTCTTCAGACCGGTTAACTCGTCCCACTTGCCAGGTAATGGTTCTTCCTGTGGGTCTATGCTATCGTATAAAGTCCGCCACTGGTGGGGACACTTATCTACATGTTCTCTGAGACCCCTAAACGCTGAGATTTCTTCCAGTAGACAGATCTCGTTCCAGAGCTTCGGCGCTAGCCAGTCCTGGGCCGGATTCTCGTGCGGGTTGTCCAGGGAGACCCCACCCGTCAGAAAAAACAGCCACTCAGCGCCATCTAATTCATTCTTGCCTTGCAGGATGCGGATCGTGAGCACGAAGGAGAAAAGTAACTTGTCCTTTTCTAGTAACGAGCGGCAGATGTTCTTGTACAACGAGTAGATGAAGTGGTTGTAGAGGTTATCCAAGCGTGTAGGGACGTCAGAAGCCGGCTCGGACTTTTTTATTGAAGCAACAAAGAGGTTGATGAACCAATCTAGAGAATACGAATAAGTTGGCTCGATGCTCTCCAAAGCCGTAATGCAGAAGAAGAGGACTTGTGTTGAATAGGCGACGGATCTGTAACCTCTCCGGACGTCGTCGATTTCGGTCTCTGTCTTTTCGGCGACGTGCTGCTTCGCCTTGATGTCGTCCGAGGTGACCTTTGATTGATTTAATGTGACGATGGCCGTCTCATTTTCCAGAATATTGCCCTCTCCGCTCAAAATTTCGAGAATCTGGTCCTCGATCTCCTTGAGTTTTCTTTTATTTTCAGCACCTTCCAGCACGAGCTCGTTTTTCTTCTTCTCGAGGTCCGAGCGTTCGCGAGCTACAACAACGCCCAACAATTGATCTTGCAAACCATGCGGCGTTATCATAAAGTTGAGCAACGTGACTTTGACCTGTGCGGAAATCAACCAGTGACGTGGGTGCACCTGAAAACCTTTTTCAACCCTCTAATTTTGTCGAAATGGGACCATTTCCGCTACTTGGGGATCAGTGCGAGAAAGCTATCGACTAGTACAGAAATCACACAAATCGACGGGGCCGTAAAAATTTGATTTCCGCACGGACTGTGGCCGAAGTTTCCGGTAGGTAATGAGGATTTCTGAGCTTGGTCGCCTGTGTCGAACGAATTGCTCAGCCTGCCTCGCGCGGATCGTCGGTGCGCGGGCCGCGTCGGCCTCTCTGACAACGAGCCGGTCGCCTGACTTGCCCACGTCTCAGAGTCGTCGGTTGTTTGCGGCGTGCAGCGCGCTTTGGTGGCTCGTGCGGCCAGGGCGGGCGTAACGCACGTTGCGGGAGTGTTTGAGGACGCCGGGACGCACCATATAAAATCGAAATTGTTCGCTGTATTGAATTGTGCTGTCGCCAAGCCTGATCATGTCCAGGCCCCCTGACTTAAAGACCTGCTTAAGTAAAAGCGGCTCCAGCGTCGGGTCGATTTCTTCGCCTACATTTTCCAAAAGCAAGGGCTGGCCAAAATTGATTGCATTTTCAAGTGTGCGCATGTATTCATCGGTTGGTTTCAGCACATGTATACCGTTATCCTTCTCCATGGTGCGGATCCATTTATTAGCTTGGCCTTGTGGGTCTATCATGAGCGGCCACCGTCGCGCCGCAAAGATGGTGATCGCATTCTCCACACTGAAATCATCGGTGGGCAAGCCCTCGATGTTCCACTGGCGTATTTTGACCGCGTCACCCAATGTATTAATCAGAGTAGGTTTGTCCGAGGACGGAACACTTAATTTTTTGCAATTGGCGACCCACTCAGCCATTTGTCTTTGTCGGAACGTGGAGGTGAATGGTCCTAGGTAGGCCATCAGGCCCGCCGACACGAGGACGTCGCCCGTCAAATTAACATAGGCCGCTTCCAATTCCTCCACGAACACGCCCCACTTCGTCTTCTCGCCTCCCAACCCGTCGATCAGCTTCTTCGCATTCACGAGCTTCTTGCCGCACAGGTCGACCTGGTTGAGGAGGTCCGTTTTCTTTTGGTTAGCGCCCGCTAAATTAGCTTGCAGCGCCGCGAGGTCATCCTGCACGACCTTGAGGGATGCCTTCTTCTCGTTGAGTTCGCCCATGGTAATAGCCAAAGAGGCCTGGGTCTTCTCCAACGCGATCTTCTTGGGCCCCACGACTTTGGCCACCCGGTCGTAGCACTCCATCGCCAGGACCCACTTACACAAACCCGCGGCAGCAGAAGAAGCTTTCGCCGCGGACTCGGCGTTGAACTTCTCGTTGGGCATGTAGGTCGTCCTTATAGTCTTCATGATTTTGGGGTTGATGTTGTCCTTGTCATAGTCCTTCAAGCCTTGGACAAAATTCTTGTCGGCCATCATCTTCTGGGAGGGCCCCCAGTAGTCCATGATCTTTTTGCTTGAGTCGTCGGGGTCCGCGATCTTCACCCCTTTTATGCTTAGCATCACGCAAACGCCCTCGGCAACGAGTTTGACGGTGGCCGGCGGCTTGCCCAGCTTGCGCACGGCGTTGATGTCCTCGTCCTTAATCGTATTTAAGGCTTGGACGGCGCTTTCGAGCGCCGGTAGGGCTTCATCTAAATCCGCCTGGACACTATCGACTTCAATTTGGACCGTGTCGGCCTCCTTTTGGGCTACGGCCGCTTCGGCGCCGACGATTTCCTCCTGCTCCCGCACACCAGGTAACTTGGCCTCGATCTCCTCCATGAGAGCGTCGGTGGCGATTTGAGCTTCGGCTAATACCGGTTGGAGGTCTGTGAGTTCGGCCTGCATCGTCGCCACATTTTCTTCCGCGCCGGCGAGCTGCTTCAGGCCGTTCTGGTAGCGGTCCTTGCCCGCCGTGATCTTCTCCCGCTGCTCGGCAAGTGCTAACTTAAACGCCACGATTAGTTCTAAATATGACGTGGGCGTCACATAGGTAGTGCGTCCTTGTTCTGCTAAGAATGTCGCAGCGAGATCGTGCGCGTTCGTGTGGAAGGTCATGCACATATCGACGATGGCTGGCCGCACTTTATCGTCCAGCTTCACCTCCTTGAGGAACTTCTCCGCTACAGCCAAAAGAGCGTCTCCCGGCCACGCGGTGAACCAGTCGATGGCACAGCAGTTGACGAGCGACGGGAAGAGCCGCAGTCGGTCCCGGAAGGCGGAGCCGATGGGCGAAAACGCCAGAATGATGTGCAGGTACTGCTTGACGCGCTGGATGAAGTACGCGTAGAGTTGCAGCGGCGTCATGTCGCCCGCGGCGCGCCCGAAATGCGCCTTGGCGAAGGGCCGGACCTTCTCGCAGATCGCGACCTTCTCATCACTTGGGAAAATATTGGGTACCTCGCCCGCGTTCAGCATGTTGTTGATATCCTCCACAAAACTTTCCTTGGAGATTTGCGTGTCCGAGAAGAGGAAAACCAGTGGTCTATCGCCGGCCCCCGCTTCAATCAACACATTCTTGAGGTCGTCGCGCCACTCCAGCATGCCGTACGACTTCGTGATTTCGATCCTAAACAACTGGTAGCCGGCCATCTCCGTGGCGAGGATACTGAGACTTTGGCGGCCCGACCCGCCGACGCCAACTAGCAAAGCGTTGCCACCGGGCATCCTTAACACGCGAGCAATTCTGGACACGTGCTCGATGGCGAACATGAACATGACGAGGCCCATGGGCTTCTTCGACGCGGCGTTGAAGTCCGCCAGGGCCTCCTCGGTCCGGTCGCGTAATTTCTCTAGGTTAGGCACTTCCACATACGGCCTATCGTCCTCGTCGGCCGGAGTCATGTAGTCACCCCAGAACAGTCTTCGGAGCGTGCCGTAGCCCGTTTCGGACTCATCAGACGGTCTTATATGTTCGAATTCACTCTGAAAATCGCATTCAAACACCTCCTTGCACATGGTCTCCACATGTAAACACATCCACTGTCTGTCATTATCGTCCGTCAGGCGGTCACCGAAGACCCGGAGCGCTTCGTGGGTCCACAAGCGCATTACACTGGGTTTATTGGAGAACTCGTTGGACGGCGCTTGTAATAACACACCCTGGACGACGCGCGAGAAGTCCCGCAAATTGAACGTGTAGTGGCTTTTCGAGGGCGTGGGTAACAAACCCGTCATGGCCTCTCTATAAGTGCGCATCGTTGCGGTCACGACGTTGCTCGCCTGCTGGCACACGTCGCCACTATAGCCGCGCATGAAGTAGGCTTTTACAATAGTACTGAAAATTAATGTAAGAGTATCGTCGTCAAATGAATCCACACAGAGTAGTGAAAAATGCCTCAAGAAGCGAGGAGTAGTACCATTCCTACCACCTCCAGGCGGCCCCATGGCGCAGCAGACGATCGTATCCACAATCGTGACCCACGACTTCTCCTTGAGGTCGTAGTAGCCGCCGCAATCCACTAACTGTCTTAATAATTCGATGGGCGGCTGCGCCCCGTACGTCTCGACTTCGGGCATGTTCATGTCGTCCACAAAGACTATGGCGGTTTGCCCCGTAGGCGGCCCAAAGACGCCCTTGCGCCTTTTGCCGAGCTGACCGTCAATGATGTCTTGGGTCATTGTCGCGGAGGTTTTTGCAGAGAATCCCAGCTGAATGGGCTTGTATTTAGATTGATCCAACTCATCTGTGACGCACTTGATGACCGATACAGACTTCCCTGTTCCGGTAGGTCCGCAGACCAAAGGTCTTAACCCATGGGTGAGCAAAGTGCGACACATGTACGACAGCTGGGCAGTACATGCGGTGGGCACCATAATTGTGCTGAATTCAGCGGCGTCCGGGATCGTAAATTTAGCTAGTGTCTGGACCCAGTTGACCCACTTGCCCTTCCTTGGATCATAACACCAGTCCTGCAAATTCCCCTCGTCCGTCTGGACTAAAAAAGCCGTCTTGTCCTCACAATTCTTGTAGTCCGGCTTCCGCCACTTGCGGACAGCTAGTGCGGTTGCGACACCACCATACTTTTCATCAATAACGTCGACGTCCTTCATGACCTCGCGCACAAAGAGCGAGTATTTTCCTCTCCCGGCAGCGTCCGAGGTGACACCGGTAGACCAGAAGAGCGCGAACAGGAAGCAACATTCGAGCTGCTTTTTCCGAGAACCGCCCCCCTCTTCCGCGTTGGCGTCGTGCGGGCCCGGGATCGCTGCTGTTAGTAGACATCGTAGCAAATCCAAGAGTGAGGTGAGTAGCGCCGAATCCACTGTAGGAGACATTTCCCTGCAGGACCTACGCAGGAAGGCCATGGACGGCTCGACGAGCCAGTCGTATAAAGCTGTCAAATGGACTCGTTCCTCCTCTTTCAATTCGAACGGAGGTTGTGTCCCTAGCTCCCTTTCCTTGTGAAAGTAGCCGCCAATCGTCCACCCAATAACCCAAGAATCCCACAGCGGCCGCAGACCGAGTTGTTCGGGCTCCATGTAGACCATGCCGCACCGCGAGACCGTCGCGGGCGAGGCTACCAGCAAGTCCATGGGTTCAAAAATCATGCTCATGACGTCAGACATCGCAATAATTTCACCGGACATCAAGCACAACTTTTTGTTGTCGTCCAACACAGTGTTCATGTTCTCGATCCAGATCGCATCCACAGGACCGTCTAACAAGACCCACTTCCTATCCTCCGGTTTCCCCACTTTTGAGGTGGCCGCATTTCGGTATTGAATCGCCAGGACCCCATCCGTCCACTCATGAGAAACAGGATCGAAGCACCCGTAGAGCTGGCCCATCGTGATGGACTTGGGGTTCATCACAAAGGGCACGACGTCCGTCCACCGACTATCTTCCGGATATTCCGCGTGGAGTTTACCGAGAGCGTCAGCCAACACCCGATACGCCGACGTCTTGCCCGAGAAGGGGCTTCCAACGATCATGAAGCCGTGGCGCACGACCATCATGTCGTAGATTTGAATAATTTTGCCCCAGAAGTAGTCCGTCAACTGGAAGTTGCGCTCCACACACGACTCGTTCGATTTATCCTTCATGGCCTTACGGTCCGGTTCTGGTAATTTCACCCCCGGGAACAAGTCGGACGTGATGCCGTTGAATAAGGGCACATCCGGCGCGAGAAATTTGGGAGCGTTCACGTCGATAATGGCTCGTAGCACCAGAATGTCCTCCGGGAGGTGCCCTTCACTTCGTTTGAGGTTGCCGGAGGCCCGGAGCACGGCGATGACCGCGCGCATGCCATAATCATAATGGGACTGGGCCGACAGTTGCTCGCTACACAGTTTATAGGTCGTGACAATTTTAATAGCCATGGCTTTGGCGTCCGTGTAGCCCATGGAGTACAAGATGATCTCGCCGATCATGCCGTAGTCGGGCACCATCATGGCTACCGTTCTAAATAAAACTTTGAGATTGTCCGGGAGTTCAGCCCGCCCCGCATACCCAGGATTCATCGTGATGAAGGGGCAACACGTCATCCTTAAGGGTAAATCGGTGCCCTCGAACATGAAGCGCTCGGCCTTCCTTGCTTTGGCCTGCTGAATTGTTAAAACTTGCTGCGCTACAACAGATAACACTTCTAGGATGATACGGTTGAACTCGTCGAAACAGGCCCAAGCACCCGACGCGGCCAGCCCCTTGAAGAACTTGGCCATCGCTTTATAATCCAAACCGTCGGAGCAGTTCGTCACGACGCACTGAATAGCGATGGCTTTGCCCAAATCTTTGGTAGTCTCCGTTTTACCGGTGCCCGCGGGGCCCTCAGGAGCTCCACCTAAGTTGAGATGAATAGCACCCATCAGCGTGCGGTAGCATCTATCGGTCAAGGGCGTAATCACGAGCCGTCCGCAATTCCCTATGTACTCATATGCATATAAGATCATGGCGTTGATCATGCGGCAAGAAATGGTCTCCGGCTTGCCCGTTTGCGACGACCCGCTGGTATCGACCCAGTAGTACCGCAGCTGCGCCTGCCAATCGAATTCGGACACGTCACAGATTGATGTTTCTGACAACCATTCGGTGATGTCGCGGTTGTGTACATCCATGACTACTAATGAACCGAGGGTATTCCGGAGCATCTTGGAGATATTGCCGCGGACAGACTTGACGACGTCAAGAAGCTCCCCGCGCCGTTGTTCATAAAGGACCTCCATCGCATTTCCACCTTGAATGATAGCCGCCTCAACAGCAACAACCCACGTAATCTGATTCACTGTGAGCACGGTTTGACCTTGCCAGCTCTGAAGCCAGTCTGATCTCTTAGCCCTTGCGTAGTCAACTAAAGACTCATCTATTGCAAACGCGAGAGACTTTTTCATTATGCTCTCCACTTCTACGAGCCACTTCTCCACGTTACCTCCGCTGTCTCGTGGATTAATTGGTCTGTGGCGGCACGGACCGTACGAGAACTCTAGGCGTTCACTCCGATCTACGGGGCCGTCGTAACACGACAAAATGTCCAGACGATCGGTGAATTCGAGTGTAGCGACGCCGTCGAAGCCTGCGTGGACGGCATCCCGAGACTTTCGCGGTGCTCTCTCTCTCGGCATGAAAGTTGTAGGAAGCGTCACATCGATGGCGTGTAATTCATGCACTGTTCCCAAGTTGAAGGCAGCTTCAGGGACGCTGAGTCAGTACACTTCTTCAAATGCGGTTGGACTTTTGTCGGGTCTTTTGTTTCGGCCAGGATCTCGAGGAGTTCGTCGTTCGACCTGCGTATAAATCAAACAGTGACACACGACCTTTCGACCGGGTGTTGCGTCGATGGCGTGGGGACTCGACGACGCCATCGTATATAGTGAAACATCGCGTTGATGGCGCGTGGAGGGTGAGACATAGAGCGCGACGCGCAACGGGCGCCTCAGAATGCAGTTATTCCGTCTACACTTCACAAAGAGGAATGAGCAGTGATTTCCGCGCAGGTAGCGACAAGAAAAAGAACCTCGGGAACGCCAGCCTTTTGGTCTCCAGGTAGTCAGAAAGTCCTTTTTGGATGACCTCCAGTTTGGCGTTTGCATCAATCAGACTTTCGAGCAAGTTCGGCCGCTGCACCACGGATAACAGGGCGGGGTCTTGTGCTGTTTGCGCCGTCGAGTCAATCCACGTCGCGTCCACCGTCTTGAACAAGCGACCTTCGGTAGGAATCTGCTTCATTATGTCGTCCGAGGAAAAAATGGGCTCCAGATAAAGCCAGGCGGCTTGCACTTTCAACCAATTGTCGATGATATCCTGCAATAGGACGAGAGTTGACTCGTAGGCGGCTGTTCTCTTTAGAAAGGGCTTAACAAATCCTGCGAGAGGGCGGCGGCGTGAGTGTGATACGTCGAGCCAAGGGTGGATGCGCGCGATTTTTGCGGAGCGAGCGCCGGAGAAGACGGCGTGAGCGCTAAGGTCGAGAAACTCAACACGTGTGCGAAGTTTCTGATCAGAGCGTCGACTCGCTGTAAAACCCGCGATACCATGAGGCCGCCGCCGCCGTGTGAGTGTGTGTGGCGCGTCCATGGCACCACGGAAGGGCGGGTAGCGGGCTGCTATTTTAACTAAGCTGCGCAAATGTCACACGTGTTGTGGCGCGTTATTTTGTGTGCGGTGGCTCAAGTGGTCTCTGCGAGATTTTCTGGACGCCGAGATGCGCTAGAGCCCCGCATGGCCTGTGTTCTTACAATCTGGTCATCAAGCTCCTGCTGGATTTCATCCGTGCTGACCAGAATATAGCTTGTCCGCCATTCTTTGGTCACAAAAGCAAGCGTTTCCCAGGCAGACTCCATTTTTTCTAGACCCTTCTCCAATTGAGACTCCCCGGACGCAGTGCTGCTTACGTCACTCGCTAGCTCCGCGTGGCCGGTGATGCCCCATTCGAGGAAGTCTTCGAGACTGAATGTTGTGCTAGGATCAAAACCTTTTCCCATCGCCTTGCATAGCTGCTCCCAGTGCCTTGACTGCATGGCCGGATTCCCGAGATCTACAATTAGGGGCATGACTGGCTTGAACTTATCAATAACCAGTACAAACTTCTCTGTGACGGGAGAGTTCACCTTGCGATTGAGCGAAAATGCGTCGGCCTGGAGGACCTGCATTTTACCATCAACTTCTTCCGCATCGAGCGTCGTCAGATCTCCTCGCATCCAAATAGAATAGGAAACGTGCCAGTCCGCGATCGAAGTCCAGAGCCTGTCGACAAGTCTCAGCCGGTCCGTTGCTTTGTTCAATTGGGGGAATTCATCTGCGTGCAGTCCAAATAATTCTTTGTAGCCGGCATATGTTTGAGCGCGCGCCGCGAGCTGTTCCAGACGGTAGTGCATCGCTGCTAGCTCCGTTTTGATAACGAGCATCTCTGGATCATCGAAATGCATGACATCGACGAAATTGCCTGACATGGTTTCAGTCCTAACCACCGACAGTTCAGAGTTTAGAGCTCCAATGTCCGTATCAAGTTGTTCGCTCTGATTTGCGTGCTCGTTCTCCTTAAAGGTATGAGCGGCGACAAGCTGCTTGCTGTATCGAGCCGCGAGGCTGTGCATTTCATCTAATGCAACAAGATCATCTGGTGGGATCTTAACTTCATTCATTTGGAGCAGCGTGTACATCCGATCCACAGGTCCTCTGATGCGGCTAATTTCTTGTTCGTCGTACGCTCCCGTCTGTTCGAGGTAGCTAGCAAAGCCATCGAGATTTTTTGGAGTTGCCTCGAGAACTTCAACACGCATCACTAGCATCGTTCGCAAATTTGAACACTGAACACGCGCCTCATCTCTGATTATACTCTTAAGCAGACCATGCTTTGCTTCTACAAAAGGTAGCAATGCCCGCTTTAGCTGCCGCGACGTAGCTTCGATCGTCCCAGAAGACTCGCGAGCTCGCATCTTGTCTAGTTCCTGCTGCCAGGCACAGATCTGCTCGAATTCAACTTGCAGCTCAGAAAAGGTTCTTGCTTTTGACCGATACAGGCGCGGAATGAAGCTCCTCGATTCTTCGTAGATTGGCCTCACTGAATCAAAAACCGCCGCTTTGTGCATTGCAAGCTTAAAATCTAAACGAAACTTGTTGCGCAAAGCGTCTATGAAACGACGAAAAAGAGGGAGGGAATGAATAACTTCGTCAATTTTTGACGCAAATAGAGTCCAGGGACAATGCTCGATACAACTTCGAGAGTCTAAGACACGTGGAATGCGACACAAAATGGTGATGGTATCGTCAGTGACGCGCTGTGACATGCTCAAAAAGTCAGAGAGCATTGGTGAGAATGTCGTTCCTCTAGACTCGAATCCAACCATGACCTCAAACAGCCCAATCTTGTGGTGAGTATCCACGAGATTAGCCAGCAAGTTTTCGGTGAAGCTGAGCATTACATTAGATATAATGGTTTCGACCATAATGCAATCTACTAGGCGCACAAAGTTAGTGAGCAGCCCTCGATCATTCGCAGCACTGGCAACCAGCCGCTTATGGGCTCTTCTTTCCTCAATTTCGCTGTTAATGGGCGGGCCTCTGGTCCTACCTTCTTCCAGTTTTTGAAACAAAAGAGCACAAAGCTCTTTTTTGGGGAGACTGACAGATTTGTCCTTGGTGTATTGGAGTGATTTTACTGATTCGCAAGCTACACCTGTAATATCTACTACCCGTTTCATTATCCTCTCACACGTAAACATTGCCGCTTTTTTTGCGATTAGCTGTTGTTCCATAAATATAAAAAGTGTTTTGCTTTGAAGACGATTGTGAGATAATGGTGCGACAAAGGCCGCCTTCCTGAGCTCATGTATCTTTGCCTTTAGCTCAATTACTGGCTGGCAATAAATGGCGCGAGCCAAGAGCAGTCTGCTGCTCAAATAGCGCTGTTGCCGTACGAAGAGTTTCTGGCGCACGTTAGCGTGCCACTGACGGAATATCTTTAGCCGAAGATATAATTTGAAATAATTTATACTTCGTAGGATGCTAAAAAAAGTGGAATGTCGTACCCATTCATTCATCGAAACGCACTCTGTCTCGCTTGCACTGCTGCTCTGGAGACAACGAACGAGACCAGTTTGGGACATGGTGAAGTATTCGCCACGCGAAAGGGCAGCACCGAAAGGAACTACTACCAATAGATAAGGGTTGAGCTCCAAGCTGTTGGCCGCTGGAACAAGATGCACGAACTTGACGTGTGAGTCCTTGCTAGCGGTTGTGAAATAATTTACTGCGTCTTCTCCTGTCGTCAGACCCAATTGTGCAATCTTAAAGTCTTCGTCATCCGTCAGCTCATCTAGCTGCCGTGACTCACGAATTGTTAATTTTTTTTCTGCTCTGATGTTGGAATGCTTGAGGGATACAGGACTTGTCTCGTTGCGCTGCCCTGGTGTAGTAGATTGTGCTAACAATGGGCGCAGTCGGGCTCGTAATGGTGCGTTTCTCGTGAGAGATGCATGCATACCTTCATTACTCTTTAAGGTCGGCAAAACAGACAAACCCCTGCATCCCCGACCTGGGCGAGGATGCATAGTTGTCCCCGCCATACGCAAATCATACTGATATACAGTTTGAGGATCTAGCGCAAAAACGAGTCTATCGTCTGCGACCAAGTTGCTACAGGGTTCCATATCAGCGTTGCATATGTTGCATATACTCTTTAGATTTTTACTACGACATTCTACGCTACAGCCAGTACTAGAATACGTTATAATCATACCGCCCGAGCCGCCGAAATTACTAAGTAACTACAAGCTGGACATTGTCCACGCCGCCGAAACTTAGAATGAGTAGTGTCATTGTACTGGCACCTTCCTAACTGTGTCTAATATTTACATGTCACGGGGTAGTACTAGGCGTGCACCTTAAGTAGTTACTAGGGTAAGTGAGCGTAAGCTGAAAGCCTGAACATATCTCTATCAGTATGCGATCCCGGTAAAAAAATATATGCAAGAGCCTCATTATGAGTCAAAGTTGTTAATGACATCTGGCCAAAGGCGGCGGGGCAGTAAAAATGACCATGCGAAACGGACAAGGTTCCCAGTGAATAGACCAGTAAGATTCGAGCGCAACGTGGTACATGTGAATAAGGAATCTAATGCAAGTTCTAGAAATTTGCTGACTGAAATCAGTTCTCAACGGCCGAATAGATCTAGTTTAACACGCGCACAAAAAAGAAACATCCAAGAAAAGGTCAAGCTGGCAAACCTGCCGAGGGAGAAGAGCTCATGGTACAGTTCAAGAGATATAACACATGTGTCACAACGCCAATCCTCCCGTCGTGTACCACATTTACCACGTTTGAAAATTGCCCACGGACTTTATTCGACTGCTGTGCGTGAGCCAAGGGATAAGCTGGCCATTTCCAGACACCAGTCAACATGCTGCGGTGTTTGTACAGTTGCGGGGTTAAAGCCAGGGAACCCGAGATGGCAAAACCAGGACTCTTATATTATTTCGGAAGACTTTCAACGGCAGACAAACCAACGGTGTTACGCTGTCCTTGACGGCCACGGTGAGATAGGTCACCTAGTGTCCAAGCGCTGTAGCCAGCAGCTATGTGGGCACTTCGTGAAGTCACAGTTGGATATGTCACTTGCATTCCGTCTGATGCAACAAGTATGATTGCGCGCTTGATCCAATGACGCGTTTTGAACATCCATACTATAACCTGTAGGATTTGAGTCAATGCGAGTTGGATATTAGATGTAGTGGCGCTACTTGTGTGTTTGTTCACTTGCATGACCGTTATCTCCGGGTTGCAAATATCGGGGACTCGCGGGGAGTTCTTGGGCATTTGGATGGAACTAATATTTGCGCAACCCCCTTGACATCTGATCACAAGGTAATGTGCATATTTAAACTAATTTAACTGTCTCATCTATTTTATCATAGCCTGACCGACATGATGAGCAAAGACGCATCGTAGCGTGCGGAGGTCAAGTCAGTTGTCGTCAACTAGTCGTCGGCCATAGTAGTAATGGACCAATCACGCTGCCTCTTGGCCCACCTCGAGTTTGGTATAGAAGGTTAAATTTTGACGTATATAATCTTTCTCACCTTACTGCGTAGAAACAACAGTCATGGCGACACAATGGGGCTTGCCATGAGTCGTTCATTTGGCGACGCAATTGCACATGGTAAAAATATTTGGATGACCATATTCTATCCTTGAAACTGCAGGTCTGGGCGTTTCTTGTGAACCAGAGATCACCCAATACAATCTAGATTCGGATGATAAGTTTCTCATCTGGTTTGAGTTTGGTGGCTTATTAGAAATGCACTATTAATCATAGCGCAACTGATGGGGTCTGGGATGTGATTGACAATGCACAAGCGGTACAAATTGTTCACACATTTTACGGGCAGTGAGTTGGGTTCATTTGTCCTATATGCTAACCAGAGCATTTAAGGTCGAACAACTGGGACCCACTCGATGCTGCTCATGCATTGTGCGTATCTGCTCGCCATCGCTGGCAAAGTTTATCGCCAATGATTGATGATATCACAGCACTTGTTGTTGATCTTCATAGAGCCTACGGAAAAAGTGTTTAGGTGGCTCCGGTGAACATCTGTTGAGCGTGGATCTATGTATTTGTTGATTCGATCGCTTCACAGGTACGGAAGTTACGAGAAGTATCAATGTACATTGATTTAGATGACCGAGTACTCGCTGGGGGTTGATTAGATCGAAACAACGAACAACACTCTTTTTCATTCTTTTTCGTGACACCTTACTAGTTGACATGAATGATAGCCTGAAGTACATATTGTTTTTACTTAAAAAGTAGTCTGATGTCATTATCATGTTCAATAAAATATCATTGTGGTTTATATCTCCCCATTCTAGCCGCGCAGGGTGAAGGTCAACCACTAGCAATCGTGGCGAGAGGGTCAAGGTAACATGAGGGCAAGGGTTGGAGACTTCAAATTCATACCGACGTGGTGATCCCGTGATTGACACGGTAGATTCTCAGATTTGGCAAGTAAGTCCATCCACAGGGGCCAAATGAGTGTCGTGCGGGTATTGTGGCAAGGGTTGCAAGGGAATGTTATATACTCATTATTGTGCAACCCTTGGCTAGTAGGTGTTTTCCTACTAGGGTTGATCAGTATAGACCCTAGTCCCGCCCCAAGTACTCCCCAGATACATGGGGGCCGCGAGTCCCGGGACATACCACGTATAGGACATTGGGATGGTATTGTATGCAATCAGAATGCCGAACCTATCTACCCCATACTCTATCTACCCCCTATTTATAACCCGTATCTTGGATCCTAGGACCTATTCGCGGTACTTTACCAATGGGTCCTAGTACCTAGTCAAACTGGATCTTAAATTTGTGTGCTAATCATGGACCAACCAGTCAGGGGGCGGCAGATCAAGCCTAAGGAGACTCAAGCTGAAGTCCATTTCACTTGGGTAGCTTGGCGTGCTTGGAAGGTGAGCGTGCAGCTAGAATTATCATTATTCTATCCGCTTGCAGCGGAACTATTCAAGTGCTGCGTAGAACACTCTGAGCTAGAGATGGAGAAACTGTCAGCACAGGAAATTGCGTCAGCTCATGGAGAGGACTGCGGCTGCAGGAATGACACTAATGGTGCCCTAGGTGCCGAGGGCCCGCTTTTTAATGTTGTTCTTTTTTTCGGCAGCATCTCAAGAGAAAACGAAGGGATCATCGAGTCTGATTCTTGCAATGAGCTTGATGGGACTACCGTCTTTGTTTCCTGCACGAAATTCTTTCGTGAATCGACTCCACCGTTAATATATGGGAGGGACGTGGCCTTTTCTGCGATGCTATCCTGCAAAATTGGCGCAGAATCACATTGCTCCAGCAAATTTTGTGTCTGCGAAGCTGGCAACCTATTTGCTTGGGGATACAAGGAGCTTTGAATCGTTTCTAAGGCACTTAAACGCGAATCAAGAAGAGCATCACCCTGCTCACTCTGCATTGCAAGGGCGGAGACGGCCTGCGTCTGCTGCTTGGATAAAGCATACACGCGGCTGTTAAGTTTGTCACTTGACTCTAGTAAGGATGTAGTTTGAGTCGACAGAATGTCCATTAGCGATTTATCTGCTTTGTCTTTGAGCATCGTGAGGATTTCTTCGCGCTGAACGGCACCCTGTAATAGAGTGCGTGCCTCTGGGCTAAGCTCTTGTGATGCTTTTGTCGAATTTGCCAACTGCACTTCCAACTGCGCCCGCCTAGGGTGAGACAGTAAATATATTTACGTGTTCTTATGGTGCTCTGACAAATACAACTCATTTAGTTCCGAACGTTCTGCCTTATTTGTCATGAGCTGAGAACTGGCCTGCTCGATCCGCTGAATACACGCCTTGAAATTGGCTTCATCATCTTTAACAGACTGCATGGCAAGCTGAAGATGCGACACAAAATCATCGTACCGGCGTTCTATGCGAGAATCCACCTGCCCTTCAGTAGTTTTCTCATCGAGGAGCATGTGATAATCTTCAAGCTGCGACAGTATGAGATCTTGATTGCGGCGTATGTCCATCAAGTTGACATCCATATTTGAATTGAGGAATTCTTGCATTTTTCCCAGGTGCTCTTTATTTTGGTTGGCGATTGCTTCAGTTTCCTTACACGCTTTTAATTCGAGCTGCTTGCTCTGCGTGGTAGCCATGCGTCGTTGCAACTCCATATTACGAGCCATCTCCTGGGCCATGGTACTCATGCACTCGAGTTCATTGGTCAGTGAAGCTCTGCTAGCGCCGTCACGCTCAATTTCGGCAGGCTTGTCAAACACAGCGTCGCTTTCGAGATCTGGACGCCTGACAACATGTACCTGATCAGAACTTATGTAAAGCTCTTTTGAGAGGCGACTTAGTTTGTCTTGAATCATCAGGATGGACTGATCCTGCGTGGCAATGGCACCTACATCGATCATATTTCATCATAGAGCAAATGACGCCTGACCTCGGAATGCTTCGAATTGTTCCTTGTTCTCATTTGCTTCTTGCTCCCTGGTCCAGGTAAGCTTTTGGAGGCAGCACTGGAGTTCGCTTGCTTGCAGGACTTGCTCCTGCTGTTGGATTTCTAGAGCAGACAACTTGTCCATCTGCTTCCATAAATGGGAAACCTGTGTATCCATTTTTTCAAAGCGCCTACCTAGTTCGTCTAGACGAGCTTCATGCAGTCCCAGGGTGGTATCGACCGCTCCTACTCTGACCAAAGCCTATGCTGTAGAGATAAATGAAAGTATATTGCGGACACTCGTGCTACAAGTCTCTGTTGTTCTTTGACCACCTCCAAACTGTTGACAAGTAGATCACATCCTTCGCGTAGAACACCGAGACAATTGTTCTGCCGTCGAACGACTCCAATTAATACGTCGCGCGTGACCACAGGAGATGCTGTGATCGAATCCCCCCTTAAAGCGTCTCCAAGGGCATATAGACTCTTCTTGTGTGCCATCGACATGTAAACTAAGATAGACCAACTAAGATGTACCGGCGGAAAGATACAAAAAGGCCACGACATCGGGACGTTGGCTGTGAAGATTAGTCATGGATGATGATGTTGCATGCGCTACAATTTCGCATCTCCGACAGTTACAAAAGTTATCAAGTATCTCAGCGTACGAGGCCGATGCCCTTGAAGGGAAGTACAGGTATGAATAAGTGCATATTTCAATGTTATTTGAGGCGGCCATTTTCGCACAGGTCCTTGCAAGCTGCGTGTTTTGCCGCGCAAGACGAGGAAAAAATATTACTCAGGACCCTACGACAAAAGCAAAATGAAGTGCTTGGTGAACGTGTCAGGGTGGAAAGTGCTCTCGAAAAGTCAGATGCAGAACTTGAGTTACTGCGTGCAGATAACGAACGAGTCCAAAATCAGCTCGATGAGCTTAAGCAGAATGAAGCGGTAAGTAAATATGAGATCCTCGAGCTAGAACGCAGTCATGACGAGTTGACATCAGCTGCAGATGTCATGCTAAAGGATAACGTGGCTATGGTCCATCCTGAGTTACGCAGGTTAGAGAAAGAGGTGACACTCGCAAGGGAGGCTTTCCACAAACTAAACAACATGCACATGCATGATACACAACACAAGCATGCACTCGAAGAAAGGTTGCAAATTCTGGGAAATGAAAAGCAAAATACTGTCTCGGAATCCCAACGTGCACGAGAATTGCTGCAGAAAGCATCTGTTGAACCAGAGCGCATTCGTAAGCAGACAGAATGCGTTAAGAAAGCCGTTGAGAAAGTACAGCAGGAAGTATTGCTGATTTCTAACAAGAATAATCTGCGCACCAAAGAAATCGCACGAAAGCGATCCAAGCGCAACGAAGCCGGGGAAGTGCGAGATAATCTTCTTCGCAAGCTCCAGCTTCATTACGACACCATTTTGCATCGACAGCGAGATGTCGATGCAGTTAAAAGGAATGTCACCACTGAAAAAACGCGTACGCATCAACTAGCTGAAGTGAAATTAAGACTTGAGATTAATCGCAAAGAGGTTGACGAGGTTGCGCGCCACCAGGCTGATTCTTTGTCCTCGTTAGAAAAAGAGATGGATGTCCTTGGTCGCAGGCACGCTACTCTAATGTCTCAAAAATTACATGTACCTCGATAGGTACCAAAAAAAACAAAGTAAGTTAGATGCAGCAAATAAAATGTTGCCCACGCTCAAATCCCGGTTAAAAGGAAATGAGGAGTTGCTGAGTGCTCATCTACAGGAAAACAAGGACCTTAGTAATCAGATAGATGCTATCAAGCAAAAAGTCGATGTTGGAATTGCATGTCTTCTGCGACAGGAGGGTCTTGAAAAGACTAAGCGCTCTGAACTTGAGACGCTCCTAAAAGAAGTTGCGGCCATGGAGGATGAAATTAGCAGTTGGCGTACTGAAGAATGCCGACAAAACAAACTTATTGCAATTCTCGGTGCCCAGCGCGAAATAAAAGCAAGGGAAGCAACAAGAGCCAGAACATCAGAGAGAGACGCGCGAGAGCAGGTCAAAGTCAAGGAGTTGGTCATTCTCGACTTGTCGAAGAAAGTCAGTCAAGTCAGAAACCGCCTCAAGGAATTTTCTGCACTCTATGATGTTGCCAAAAACGAGAAAAACAAATATATCAATCTAGTCCTATCATCAAGCCAGGCACTTGCTGAAATGAAAGAAAAAACAAAGATACTGATGAACGAGGTTAGTGTAGTGCTCTCATCCTTTTAAGGGGCAGCAGAACTGAACACTTGAATTAGGTTGAGATCCTACGAAATGAATCTGTAGCAAAAGATAAAGCTCTAGCGAAGGAGAGCGTTCAGCACTTAGCCTCCCAAGCTCAGAGGGATAGTCTCCGGCTTGATGTATGTAAAACGCAGTCACAATATTGCAACAAACAGGACTTCGTTGATCACCAGATAATTGAAGTAGACAAATTGAATATTCTAATTAATAAGATAGAAAAAGATCTGTTGCAACTGAAGGGATCCTATGCCAAGGCCGCGGTCAGCCGCAATACAGTAGGTGTTGCACTAATCGATCGAAACGATGAGCTGTGCATCTTGTATGAAAAGGTCAATTTACAGGAACAAACAATAAAATGCGGTGAGCTTGGAATACGCCAGAAGGACCGAGATATCAGAATGTTGAAGTTACAGCTCTCTGAGCTGCAACGCCAGGTGGTGAATTCAAGAAAACAACTGCCTCATGTGCCAACCTTGGTTGATGCCATTTTGGAATTAAGAAGCGCACTGGAGAAAGAGCGTTGTGCGACAGAGTCATTATGCAGGTGCATGGAATCTCCTTCAAACCACGTTCGGTGGCATTCTCTTCAAGGGGATGATCCAGATCGGGAGCACCTTCTTGCAAAGATAGGAGTTCTTGAGCAGCGGTTGAGTTCGAAAAAGGAAACCTTGTTGGAAAACGAATTGGTCCTAAAAGAAGTCACTACTCTAACGAGCAAATTAAGAAATCAACTAAACAAAGGGCGTGACGAAGCATTGTGTTCAGCTGTGAATCTCAACGAATTGCAAGCAAAGGTTAGAGATGCCACAAAAAGCAGCAACCGCGTCTAACTGTATTTTCTGGGTGTTTCTATTCAATTTCATATGCTGCATTCAGGGATGATGGCAATTATATCTGAGCTATCAATGTATCAGGCCACTGCAATGAAACTACAACAGCAAAAGCATTCAGCCAAAATCGCCCTCGAAGAATCCAAGTGGCGTGTCATGAGGAACGAGCCCCCCACAGAAGACGCCATTAATAAGCTCCGAAGACAAGGGCGACGCCATTGTGATGTACAGGACAGTTCGACTAATCAAGTCAGGACCACCGCAGAGCCGAGACCAAATGCGTACATACCTGATGTTGCCCATGGGCTTGGCGTACCAAAGCCGTACAGCTCCCTTGCTCCATTCCGCCCATCTGCGGTGGGAGCATCTATGCGCCATTATCGCTTGCCAAGCTCGCCGGCTGTCATTTCGTTGTAGGAAAAAACGCTGTTGTCTTTGACAAACCGACTGCCTGATATTGCTAACTACAGCGTAGGATGAACCCGAGTTAAGCTGAGAGCTCAGAACCCCGACAATTCCTTCAGTCCGAACATGGAGCTACCTCATTAGCCTAGAGTAGTTTTCAAGTTTTTACACCACTATGATAATCCAGACAGCATGAGAGCCCAGTCTTGCTATGCTAAAAAAAAGGCCCGACCACCAACTTCCGCGTCGACACCATCCAAGCTTCTCTCCTAATTTCTCAGCATGCCAACACGAAATCACTCTCAGGAAACTCCCACTCCTGGTTTTACTTTATTCCTACTTATCCTAGTATGAACTCACCATACGAACGATGTAGCTCCAAGGTAATAAATAAAGCAATCCTGATTTCAGCATAAGCAAATCAGACACCCTCTCAAACTCAATCAACTGTGTATGTGCCAGTGAACGGAGGCCTGGTTAGATGGAGACCTGCGTCCTCGAGAGCCGCTAAAAGATCTAGAAGTTTGCTGATGCCCCCGCGACCCTTAGACGCGACCCTTATATTCCCCACAGGAGTGACGCGCCCCTTGCCAAGCATGACCCCCCCTGCGCTTGGAACCACAGGGGCTGGGGACCGAGGGAAATGTGGATTGCAGCACATTTTACATCAAAACGCCCGCCCACGGGAACTTGAAAACCCGGGCACGTGAGCTAAACGCTTCGATGTAAAAATGCCTGTGTTTTAATATATGACGACTAATATACTAAGTATAACGACAGAAAAAGATGGTATTTTCCGGTAGCCGATTTTGGGGGGGAACCAAATAGCCTTCAGGAGGAGTGTATTTCAAGTTCATGATTGATTACTAGTAGTAGTACATGATTCAAGTTCCCATTCTGGGGGCCCGGGATATTTTTTATATCATGATATATTAATTGAAATAGCCTGAAAATCGCCACGTGATTCAAACGTTCACTGCGTTCACGTTCAGAGGACGTGGAGTGACCTGGAACAGGGGGGGATCGATTGGGACAGGCCGGCTTAAAAGCAAGCTAAAGGGACTAAATCGGGCTCCAGGAATCGATAGGGATGGGCCCTCGAATTTAATTCGAACTTTTTTCTGGACGAATACTCCGAGTCGCAGACATCCTGCGGGCACTGGGGGATTCGTCTTAGGCGACACCCTTTTGCTTAACTCAGCCATGGCGCCATTCACCCGGATGGAATGGGCGGTCCGCCGGGACCTGTGAATTTAACTCGACGATTCCGGGCGGATGTAAAAGCAAACAAGTTTGGGTGCATGAGCCAATGAGGCTTGACTCCTAGTGTAGCTAGGCCACGGCCCGGAGCCGTGATGAACAGCGTTTCTTGGCGCCTGCGGCGCCGCGTGGCGCGCTGCTTGCGGCGTTGGACGCCGCAGCACAAACGAGTTCGACAACTCCATGGAGCTTATGCGCGCTGATGCGCAGAAGGCGTCGAACGGGGTTGCCTAGCAAAAGTAACGCCTACGGCTACTAGCTGCTACTAGCCAGTTTAATTCCGTTCCAGTAAACCACCGCCTAGACTCGGAGGCCAGAAACGCCGCAACGAACTTGAAGGACACATGGACCCAAAGGGAAGCCATCCCCGTCCGTTTCCTTTGGCTTTTACCTCCCCCCCCCCTGTGTTCCAGGTCACGCGTGGTGATTCTATTACTAGTAATCAACACTCAGCCTGAGGCTTATATTATATATATATTAGGATATATTATTGATATTATTGATGACAGGGCACGTGACCGTCCGAGTCACGGTGACTTGCACTGGTAAGAGCCCCCCGCGACAAAATCGACTTCAAACGGATTTTGCAAATACTCGGGCAACCAAATGGATGATGGTGATTGGCAACAAAATTCGAACCATTTTACATCCAATTCGAGAAACCATTGGCACTGGCAGCTCAAGTTTATACCTTTTCCACGGGGGCGGTCCGAGTCCCGGGGGGGGCTCAGGTTATTCGCTCGGTCTGCGGTCCGTGCCCCGGCCGCGTGGCAATAAACACACCCTCAGGCTAGTTTCATTCGTAGCAAGTTTGGCTGATTGGGCTATGAACCCGCGTCCAGGCCAGTGAGTTCCGCCCTCGTAGGTAAACTCAAGTTTCAACTTGAAGTTGCTCATCCCAGCGCGCTGAATAAGAACTCCGAACAGGGCCGAATAGGGACAGGTACGGTCAATGAATGTAGTCTAGTTAGCTTAAGTTTCATGAGGTATATTTATTTAATAAATAAGTAACTTTTCCTTGTCAAGCCCGCATGCAAGGCCTGAGCCAGGCCCCGAACTGCGGCCGAGGCTTTCTTTCATGCAGGATTAACCCAAGTACTTGGATTCTGGGACCACTTTTCATCAGGACGCCCATCAGTCGGAACTCGTTTTTATATCGGTCGTGTTCATAATCCGAGAATATGATGACTTGGCTCTTTTCCATACTGAACTGGAACGAGCTCACATCCGCGTACTTCTGGCACACGCCCAGAATTCTCTGCAGGTCTGCCGCGGAGTCCACCATGAGGCAAATGTCGTCCGCGTACAACAGACAGCGGATGATCTCCGACACGACACGCGTGCCGACGCGTGTCGCGTCGACCAGACGGTCCACAATTCCGTCGACGAAAACTGCGTAGAGCACGGGGCTCAGGACCGGCCCTTCGCGCAGGCCGTGGCCAACAGTGTACTCGCTAGAAGTGACTGAGCCGAGCAGGATGCGCCATTTTTTTTTATAGTAATTTTTTATTTTGATGCCCGATGGCCCGGCCAAAATCCCGGCCCAGGGACTGGCAAAATATCCCTCCCCCAATGTATTCATTTCGGCACAAAGCGGTAAATAACAAGGGGGCACAAAGGCTCGCATCTCGCCGCCTTCGGAAGTCCGAAATCACACACCTGAATTCATTTGGCATCGTAGGCCACTCAAGTGTCGATGCGTCTCCAGGTTTTTTATCTTCTCTGTTTTTTACAAGTGTTAAGAGTCAATAGATACTACATGAGCTCAAGTGATTGATCAGATTTGTGTCTGTAAGCGAAATGAGGTCCACTTGTCAGGCACCATCATAAAATATTTTTCCATGGCTAGTTGAAATCGATTCCGATAATTCGGCGGTTGAATGACAGTCGGTTCAGCTTGACCTGCAATCATCCCAACTGACTTCCCGACGCGCTCAACCTTTTTAATTATGTCGTACTGACGTAGGTAGTCGATGATTCCAACAACAAGCTGGTGATTATCATCATCCATGCCAACCAAAATTGAGTAGTCAACTACACTGATTAAGGAAAGAAATAGGGTGTCATTCATCACAGCATTATTAAAGTATGCTTTTGCTCGGTCACGAAGAGGTAGTGGGCGACCTTCAGTAAATTCCACAAAGTTTTCATCCAGTAGTACAGGCTGCACATCATTCACTCGTACAAAACTTAGAGGCGTCTTGTTAACCTCGCCTAAGGCATCCACGCGCGCGTACCGTGATCGCGTGCTGCCCTTGAGATCAAAAACCCGGTGAATAGAACACTCATGGAATAAATTTTGCATAACTACTACTTGTCCCATGGTTCTCTTCCCGCTTGTACGATTATGTGAGCCGATCTGATAAACACCAAAGACTTTTACTAGAAGTGTTGCATAACAACAAAAAAATGCTTTGGAGAGATATTCAAAGTATGCAGGGGCGTACTCCAAAAACATCTGTAACTCAGTCCGAGTAATTTGCTTAACCACGAATCTTCCATCTGTTGTTTTCAGAAATGTCGCACCTGACTTACCACCTTGCGCATTCCAGGGGTGAGCCATTGAGAGGGACCTTAGGTATCCTATTTCATCTTCTTCGCTGTTCCCGCAGAATGCCCGGCGCACTGCAGCAAATTGGGTAGCCCAGTAGGCCTGACATACAAACTTGCAAATAGTATTCCCTTTTTCATTCATGTCAGCAAATCTGTGCTTTATGTGTGTTTTTTGAGTAGATAACATTTGGTTTTCAAAGGAAGGAGAATATTCCTTTATCAATCTGCCTGAGTGGCGAGGAGGGGTTGTAAGCGCCAGTTCAACATTTTGACGTGTATCCGCGACCAGACACTCGTCACAACTACCGTGAGAAACTCCAGGGTTGCTGCAGTTTTGCACACCAAAGTCTAGCGATGTTGGCTTTCTCCTGAACAGTGTACTCATGGACCCAACTTGATCTAAAGCAGGATTGCTGGTAGTCATTTTTGAGCTCATGGCATTGCCCTGTTCCGTGATCGATGACAGCCCAGTGCCCCACGAGTCAGAGCGGTCACATGTTGTCTCTGAGCTTATCTTTCTTTGAGAGTTCATTCCTGTCTCGCATACAATTGGCATCTCATTGTAGTATGTCTTTTCTTTTTTATGTGTTACGTCTAGGTACGTTGCCAATGAGCGCTTGTACTCTATTGTGCTTAGACTATACGCAATTATTGTAGTCGGCTCTTCGTCGTGGGCTAGCAAGACTCCACTACAATCATCAATCCCTAAGCGTGATCTTCCGCCCTCGAGACTGCGGAGCGGCACAATCCATGGGTCCTTATCAGGACTGTATGTACCCAAGAGCCTCGATAATGCACTAGAAATTCTATAGCCGCCACGGAGTGTAGCTTGCACGTTGGGTATGCCTGTAATCACATTTTCATCATGGTATTCTGATTGCTGGCTATCTGAGTCCAGAGTGCTTGGCGTTTCAACGCAGTAGCTCTTATTATCATGATCCTTCAGTAGCTTACGAGTTGACACATAATTCGGAGGTGCAAAATCTGCCAGGGTTTCCTCAGAACTACCACTCACAGTCCCTACGTGTTCTGCGGCCATCATGTTGCTACCTGAAGGTAAGTTGGGAGGCAAGGCCCGGCCTTCACTTTCTTGGAAGTCGTCGCCCTCATCTAAATCCTCTCCTATAGCCGATGATGATACAAATCTTGGTTCTGTCAGGGTTCGAAGATGTAAAAGCTCAGCCTCTATTATATCACTGCTGCAACCGACAACAGTCGCTATGTAACTGGATGCATCAGTTGCAGTACTGGCATATGACCCGACTTTTTCTTGTATAGAACTCAAAAGCTGACCTAATAATGCGAATCTTTGATTCCAGTTGCCCATTCTAACATATAGCTCCCGGCAGAATTGGGCAGGGAAGCGCAACTGCACTGAATTATCGGATAGCCACATTTTTTCATGCAAATGAGGCTCATCTAAAAGCTGATGACGCAACCAGGATGCGTAACTTTCGATGTCCATTGATATCTGACTCAGCTCGCCCAGCACCGATGCTAATAGGGAAAATGTGGAATTCTCATTACTAGTTGTAGTGAACCCAAGGACTATTGAATCCATAAACACTTCCAAGTCACTATGCTTTGTACGAAATGATCTGAAAAGGTCCAAAGTTAGTAATTTCAAACTCTGACATTCAATTGCAAGCTCATGATAATAAAATGACCCGTCAAAGGGAAGTTGCTGTCTGACATAAATGTCATATGGCTTGATTTGTTCGTAATCAAAGCGAGCGACCAGATTTCGGGACCCATAGAAAAACACGTGGTTGGTTTGCAGGCAATGTCGACAGTTTCCAGTGCGACAAGTGGCAGTTCTGTTATAAAAACGTACCTCCAAAAACTTGCCAAACGACATCTTCCAAGTGTCCTCTGACATCGGAACTAAAGGAGAGACTATTTCTTCGCAAGCTTTACAATAGCTCCACATGAAAATCGTGTTGTCATGATTTACACTGCACGGAGATTCCGTCGATTCTTGCTCCGTCGTAGGAACCACAGACAATGCCTGGTCCATCTTCACAGTGACGAGAAGTCTGCCATCATTGTGATAAAATATTTGGGTTATGTCAAGCACCGACTTCTTGTCGCCAGGAGGGAACTTCGATTTAAGATCAAAGCAAGAGCTGAGAAGGAATTGACCCAAGCTAACGTCCTGTGGCGTGTAGTATAGAACGCCCTTGACCTCTGCGGAGGCACACTGCGTACGTTGACTCATCCACACACTCGTGACCAGCAACATTTGATGATCAAATGCAGATGTTGATAAGAACTGCTCTCTCATGAGTTCACCAGCGGGGAAATTTCTGGAATGGATTGTTCCGTCCCCAAAATCAACTGATAGAGATGAGGAAAAGATAGAAGATCCGCGCCACTCTGCAGGCGCAGCGTGCCTTGGCATTGCACCGCAGTCTCTCAGAAAAGAACACTCTAGGCGGAGATGATAAGCTACAAATACAGCAAAGCCAACAATCCTCTTAATTTTCTTTAGCTCTGATTTTCCGGCACCTCTCAATATTAGCGTGCAACCAAGGAAACTAGGAGAGCCCGACAGATAAACATAGCTGACATATCCGTGCCCACGCATGCGTTTACAGAGAGGCTGAATGTGATTTAGCTTAGGTGTCCACTTGACATGATATCCTTCAAGTGGCACAGATGGATATGTTGTGACTTGGAGGTGCTGACAGGTTCCGAGTGCTATGTCTCGGTAATCACTCATGCTAGGAACGTAATCAGTTGACGGAACAATAGCCGCCCCTGTCATGCGCGCAATTCGCTTCATTAGTCTGGGCTTGACATGTTGAATTGCAATTACATCATGCTGGTTAAGGTACTCTTGGGCCTGGCGAGATATTGAACTTCCTACACACATCAAATCAGGTTGCAGTCGAATTATTTTCTCCACTATTATTTCTGTGTATTTCTGCTCTTGTTCCATCAATGTGGTAAAAGTTGCCAGTTTCGAGTGGGTGCGCTGAAAGTCCACGCCACCTGAGAGCAACAATATGCGAGGCGAGCAAGCAGACTTTCGCATCTTTTTTTGGACTACATCCTTCGAAAAGACAATGCCATCCACATAGCGACATTCCAGATACGATCCTCCTGGTATTAGTTTGATCTTGACGTATGGTCGAATGTCCATGGTATCGGCGACGCGAACATTTGGTGTAACAGTGTCACAAGCTTCTTGAGCTAGGCGAAGTATAATAGCACCCCAAATCTGCTCGTGCGGTCTTTCATACGCGCGGTTACATTCTGACAAGAGTCCTTTAACCATAGATTCAAGTCTCATAGATGCGCTCTGCCGAAGCAAGTCTGCAATATGCACAAGCTGAGCGCAAGATTCATGATTACGTGAAGTTGCATTCAGGAGAGAGATGGGCGGAACAAAAGTTGACGTTCTGAGTAGCCTTCTTCGTAGACTGGCTTCCGTACTATCAATCATCAATCCATTCCAAGCATCATACGTAGACCACACGCAGGGTAATTTGCCTGAATCTAGTTCTACATCATGTTTTCTGGCTGCTTGACGATTACATCTTCCTCTTAAACGACTTTTCTCCTTTGCAGGTATGTTAGTAGCATCTGTAGTCTCATCAAGCTCTTGTTGCTGTAAATATAGTTTATTGTGCGTAGTGAGGCTAATTAAGTCATCAGCGACATTTTCCGGTTCCTCAAATCGCCGGGCAATACTTGGGCTACAGGCAGGAAATTGGTCATGTAAAGATTGTGAATTGTTCTCGACTGCAACATGATTTTCATGCGGGGATCTGTCATATTTCTCACATGCACCTAAGACAGACGAATTCAATAACGCTCTATCCGACTGCACTTGGTATGGTGCCTTGTGGGCTTGGTGACAAGTCGTACACACCCGAACCATGCCGGTCAACAGTACAAGTCGACCGTCGATCAAGTAGGACGAACACTTGTGGCAGAACACCTGCCCACATAATCGGCAGTGATGCCTCCGACGAAACATGTTGAACGGCATTTCACATTCATAACAGGTTCTGCACAATCTATCAGGCATCCAGTACTCTTGCGCACAGGGCAACGTCAATTTTTCTCTCTCTTTGAGTTTAGGTGCTTGCGATGAGGTAATGACAGATTTCCGTTCGATGCCGTTAGACAGCAGTTCAACAGATGTTTGGCTTCTGGCATCGCCGTATACAGGAAAATATGTTAGATCGTCTTCTTTTTCTCCGGCGGTGCTGACAATCGAAAACAGCCGCCATGACCCTTTCTCCTTCATTTCGGTCGGGCCCTAAACTGTGGTCTCCGTATCATACGTCTCTAGAGAAATACTGGCGGATCATGACATGGTGCCGCCCTGTCAGGTACAGATGAGCAACACTAATTCCTATCACATCTCTTTGTCCGTTTGACGATTAGGAGCCAGTTTGACGCCGATGCACTTCAGAGTTTATCCCTTAGGCCACGATGACCCACCGTTTGTACGGCCGAGAAACGCGGACGACGCATAGACCGAAATCCGATGGGCCACTGCTGCGGTAAAGTATCTCAGATTGTCGGTGGCCACACGAACGGCGATATCCGACGCTGCGGTGGCCCGGTCGGCTCGACACGGCGTCAAAAAAGACGATCGCGTCGAACTTCTCATGGTCCGCTCATTTTCTCGGCGCGAGACGCAGCTCATTTGCTGCCGCTTTTTTTGCATAGCTTCGTCCGGCTGCCGGCGCCCACGAAAGTGACTGGCCCGGGGCTGCATGCTCCGAGCATACGATACGGCCAAAGCGCGCGGCCATACCAAATATATACCACCGTTCGTGCGGGCACAAACGACTAAGCTCGCTTTGTTCTCGTAGGCGCGTCACGGCCCGGGTTCAAGTTCAAGTTACGTAAGGGGGGGTCGCAGTGTGCCACTGGCAATTCCCCTGGGCAGCGCAAAAAAACTGGACCCGGACCCCGGCGCGTTACTGTTGTTACACTAGCGTGCCCGTCGGCTAGACCTGCCGGCTAGTTAGTGGTTAGTAGAAACAGTACTATAGCCCGGGCCACTGGACAGTACAATGTCAGTACATCACTGTACATGTACAATGTATCCGCATTAGCTTACAAGGCTTCACTTTCAGCCTAACAACGCACACGAGGGACTTCGACGCCATTATGACGAAATCTCTAGGACTAGACCACTCAATCATTGACTCATTCAACGCGACCAAGCAAACATCGCCGTCCTATCAATTTGGATCAGCAATACGGCCACGACTCTCCGACGCGGAGCCGACTCCCGGCGCCGGGGCGTATTCGATTAAGACCACGATCCTAGGCAATGTTCCAAACTCAAGGATAGTTTCAACGCCGCAATTTTCTCTCCGCTCCCGCGAGAAGTTTGGAGATCCAATGCTTAAAGCACTTGATGCCGAGACTGCAAGGCAGCCTGGCCCTGGCTGGTATACTCCCAAGCAGATCAATCCAAATAACGACAATGCACCAAAGTACTCTTTTCCGAAAGGCCACTTTATCAAAGACAAAGCTCGGTTTTCTCCCGGTCCTGGGGCATACGCCATCCCGTCGTCGGTTGGTAGACAAGTTCTCTCAACAAAATCCAATAACAATGGTATGGGGTTCGGACAAGGCGAAAGACCACCTCTTCTTCGTGTCCAGAATGACGTTGGTCCAGGTGAATATGGTGTAGGCATCTCGGCGTGCAGAAAGCAGGTTGACTCGCGCAAAAAGACATCCGGGTTTGTTAAGTTCTCTCGCTGTGCACGTGACAAGGCATCATCAATGACTACGCAGGATGAGCTGCAGGCTCGCCCAGGCCCAGGCACATATCAGTTACCATCCGGACTTTGCGGTAGCGGCTCATCATATCCTTTCAGAGCTGCCCCCAGGGCTTCACTCTCAGGCCGCGAAAAATTCGGCAGTCCCTTCTCATGATACAAACGAGCGTTTTAGCCCACGATGCAAAGGTCCAGGCGATTATTTCACAGCAGCAAGCCAGCTTACCACTAGGTGTCAGTTTGATGCCCTAAGCACCCCAAAACGGACTTCGTGCACTGGCAGACGATATCAATTTGAAACTCGTTTCACTGCCTGCACTGGACTTACTTGATGCCTACCTTAGCTAAACAAAGCGTCGCAATTGGCAGTCCGCTAACTCGGGTAGATCGACGAATTAGACAATGCGTCTAATGACGAAGTGGGCCCGAAGCTCGTGATCTATCGAAGTGTCACGGGCTGCGACGGGTGTAGATGCCGTTGCGGCGAGCCGGGGAGGTATATATGTTGTTGCCAGGGGTCGAAAGGTTCCGACTATACCAGCAGCATGGTTCTCCAGAACCTTCCGACGGGGTTTCTTAAAAAGCTAGTATGATTTTTCCTACTAGGGTACCCCCGGCAACAAATATATATACCATTGTGCCAAAGTGTATTATTGACATTTCTCGCGTCGGCATCGGTTGCTGTGGGGCCTCGCAGCGTAGGATATCGTAGAAAGTCTGCGGCTGCCCGTGTATAAACTGTGTACGCGTCCGCTTCGAAACTTTCATGGCTAGCTTACTACACACCCGCTAGTAGCTTAGAGTGTGTGATGTTGCTGGCCGTAGCTCGGCACCTGGGCAACCTCGCGCAACAAGCTTGATCACGAAGAAGGGCATTAATAGGCGAACGACACCATGCAAAAAACGCGGAAGCAAATGAGCTGCCTCACCGTCATGGGGAGAACACCCCTATACATGAAATGGTTACGTTTGTCGCGACAAAACTACCAGTGAATTTTGTTACAATACCTGCCGTTGACGCTTGCGCTCGATTTCGCTACGCCGGCATCTACGCGCGTCGCACCCAGCAGCATTCCGGTAGATGGCAAGATTATAAGCCAATGTGTAATCGGGCTCATGGTCTAACTCGACGATCTGGTTGAGTTAGCGACTGCCATCATGTTACAGCCGTTCAAGTTACTTAGAATGAGGCTTGAGACTCCTACGGCAGCACGAAGCTCGGAACCGGCCCACTGCAGAAAAAGAAGGCCATCAAGTCGAGTTATCGTGCGCTTTCAATTCCCCCGCCGGAAGTCTCGGCTATATTTTGAGTCATCCTAGTTACACTAGCAGCGTCCGTCGGCTAGTTAGTGGTCACGGTCGAGTTTCTATGTATCTTAAGATCCCGAAACCTCGGCCGTAAACGAAACGATGGCCCCGCCGGAGGCGCTGCGGCACGAGACCGCCCGCAGCCGCGCCATCGCCCACTTCGCGGCCTACTGGCTCTTCCTCCTCTTCATCCTCGCGGCCGTCTTCACGCCCCGCTACACGCGGCACTTCTACCGGCAGACCGCCGCCGTGCGCGAGCCCCTGCTGCGGAACGAGCTCCTGGAGAACGTCTTCCTCCCCGACGCCATGAGCGCCGAGCAGGTCTACCTCGCGCTCGAGCGCCTGCTGGTGCCGCACGCCTTCCAGGACCGCTACTACGCCGGGCTGGTGCCGGCTAGCGTGGACGCGGGCGGGCGCTACGGGCGTGGGCGCGTGTTCTCGAGGGACGACAAGACGCTGAAGTACCGGCCGCGCTACACCTCCCTGAGCCTGCTCGCGCTCGGGCGCGTCCGGCTGCGACAGCTGCGTGTGCGGGCCCGGGACGCGAGCTGCCGGGTGCCCGGGTTCCTGGACGCGTTCTACGCGACGCACGCCGGCGCCAACGCCACGGCGCGGTGCTTCGCGCGCTACTCCGCCCCGGCCCAGGACGCGGGGGACGTTGTGCTGCGCGACCCCGCGGGGGGGGACCCGATCGTGCTGGAGTACCGGGACTACAGCGACGGGCGGGGCTGGGCATCGCCCTTCTCGAAGGTCGCGTACGGGCCGGGTGGCCAGGTCTGGGACCTGCGCGCGGGCGCGCGGGCCGCGCGCGAGGACCTGCGCCGGCTGCGGCGGGCGGGCTTCCTGGACAACGCCACACGCGCGCTCTTCGCGGACATGAGCTGGTACAACCCGAACGTCGACATGTTCACGCACCTCACACTGGCGTTCGAGTTCCTGCCCGCGGGCAAGGTGCGGCCGAGCGCGATCGGAGACTCGGCGCCCCTGCTGCACGACGCGCGCGCGCTGGAGGGCCGGAGGCCCTACGCGCCCCGCGACCGCGCGGCCGTCCTCCTCGAGTTCTGTCTCTACGCCATCAGCTTCTGGTACCTCGTGCGCGTCACCGAGGACGTGACGGACTACGCGTCGCTCAAGGCCTACTTCGCCGTCGGCTGGAACGTCGCCGACGTCGCAAGCGTGGCGTGCTTCGTCGCGGCGCTCGTCCTGCGCATCGTCACGCTGCTGAAGACGATGACGGGCCACGTGAACGCGTTCGGCGAGGACGTGGCCGCCGACCAGCACGCGGACCTCGGGCGGGCGAGCTTCGACACGTACGTCCGGCTGCGCCTCACGTTCCAGTACTACCGCTACGGGCGCAACTTCCTCGCGGCGGGCATCCTAGTCAACTTCGTCAAGGCCTTCAAGTTCCTGAGCGTCTCGCGGCAGCTCTCGCAGTTCACGCGCACCATCTACCGGGTGGCGGCCGAGATGCTCAACGTCCTGCTGATCCTGGCCATCGTCCTCGCGGGCTTCGCGATCGCGTTCCACGTGCTGCTCGGCCACGCGATCGCGCGGTACCGGACGTTCCCCGACGCCGCCACGACGCTGCTGCTCGTCGTGTTCGGGGACTTTGACCTCGAGGAGATCATTCGGTTCGCGCCGCTGCTAGGCGTCGCGCTTATGCTCGCCTACGTCGTGATCATGACCTTCATCCTCCTCACGATGCTGCTGAAGATCGTGGACGTCAGCTACGGCGAGGTGCTCGACGGCCTCGCCGACGGGGGGGGCGACGACCTCGCGCGGGACCTGCGCCTCGCGCTCTATCGCGTTGCCTACGACGCCTACTGGACGGTTCAGATCCGCTGCACGCTCTGCCGCGCGCGGGGCGCGCCCGCGGGGCCCGCCCGCCCGCCGGGGGCGCACGCCCAGAAACCTTCCGGCGCGGGCCCCCGCCCCCCGGGCCCGAGCGCGCCGCCCGGGAGCGACGTGCCCTGCGACCAAGCGGCCAGCGACGGCCGGAGCGACCTGCGGCGCGCGCTCGCCAAGCGGGAGGCCCACCTCAGGAAGCGGTCACGGGCCTTCGACCCGGACGCAGAGCGGAGGCTGCTCGTCGACCACTTCATACGCGAGGGCAGGGACGTGTCCGAGGGCGACGTAGAGGCGTCGGACGTCGACGATCAGTTCGCAAAGGTCCTCGGCCAGCAGGCGGCCCTGGCGGAGCTCTCGGGGAAGTTCGCCGGAGTTTCCTAATTTCCTAGCTCCGATATCCGCGCGCGGGTCGTGCGCAGTAGTCGGACTCGAACTGGTAAACCTCGCCGGCCGAGTTGCTGCCCAGCCTGAGTGCGAGGAAAAACCGTAGTCGACTCCGAGTACTTTTCCGACTCGGGTTTTGGGAGGCGGGCGTCTCGGGAAGCGTGGGGGAGCTAACCCCCGGAGCTAACCCCCCGCGGAAAAGGCTTGTTGGGGGTAGTGACGCGTCAACCCTGGGTGTAACACCCACTGGCAGGTGTTCGAGTGTACACCCAGGTGTTTAGAGGTACTCCGAGTGTACTCCGGGTGTAATTTGGGGCCCGGCGGCGAGCCGATCAAGCCAGACTGACTGACGAGCCATAGCATAAAAGCCCCCCGCTGTCGACTATAACCGCATGACTAAATCGACCTTAAACTTGAAGCCGCGGCTTTCGCATGGATGCATACGTGCATGGCTTATAAAATTCCATTTGCCCGAGCCAAGCATCGAAAGACGGGATATGCTTAAGATACGAGCCACTCGACCTACACTGGCACACCACACTGGCATGCCAGTGCCAGTGAAATTAATAACCCCACATGCTGCGGCGTTTATACAAGGTAAGAGATCACGGTACTTACGGTAGTTATCTACTATACACACACCGTGACGCCGTAGCAATGTATGCCTACGGTATGTATGATCATCATGGTAGGCTGCTCAGTCCGAGGCTAGTATTATTATATGATTTATAGAGACTCGGACCTCAGCTACATTTCGGTTTTAAGTTCTATTCTCCTCCTCTGTACTTCTAGTAGCAGCTCTAGTAGGAAGACTAGAACTACAGTGGCAATGTTTAGGCTAAAGTTTCCGAGTCTACTAGTATGAGCCAGATGGCTGGCTGAGGCCCTGAGTTGAGTGGCAGCCTAGGAGTATCAGCCTGAGGGCGACTCCTGATCGGGAATTTCAATTTTCCGACGGCGTCTAACTTCAAGTTTGAATACGACTCTGACAATTCACATTAGGGGGTTGTCCCGATGGTGGCGACGGCAGACTCGGAGGGCGTCGATTGCCGTCGCCACATCGGGATAATACTGACCTCTGATCGCTCAAAGTTGACGAAACCCGTTTAGTAATTAAAACTTTAAAGCCTACGCTCGTCTAGAGCGTAGACGAGGTACTCTAGTCTAGAGTGGTGCTTGTCTACCTATACAATTGACTATAGTGTGTCGCCGTAAACGCTGCTGCAAGGGCTGTCTGCGATACATACGACGCCCGACAAGAAGAAGAAGAAGAATGGCCCCCGGCTCGCCGATTACCGCGTTTACCTGCCCCGGCGACGCCTACCGCAACCCGAAGTGCACGCCCGTGACGCTGTACCAGAGCGAGGAGAAGCCCCCGGCCGAGTCCGCCTCGTCCCAGCTCGCCGCGTGCGGGGGCTTCCTGGCGTACGCTATCAAGGGCGGCAAGGTCCGCGTCCTGGCCCGGGGGTCGGCGACGCGCACGCTGCTCCGCGGCCACGCCCAGCGCATCGTCGACCTGGCCTTCGACGGCGGAAGAAATGACGGCAGCGCGCGCCTAGCCTCGTGCTGCGCGGGCGGCCGCCTCTGCACCTGGACCGTGCGCGAGGGGCCCGCCGGCGACGAGGTCGCACACGAGCGCGGGCCGGAGCTGGACATCGCGGGCGCGGCGCGCGTCGCGTGGTCGCCCGCGGGCGGGAGCGTGGCCCTCGCGGTCGCGGGCGAGGCGGGCGCGGTCGTCCTCTCCGATGCCCTCGACGCGGCCTCGGCGACGAC
>Ga0114994_10000057_pt1 | contig 55699 bp, 70 predicted proteins | sample ArcticOcean_MG_C_9_FD_87043 | JGI IMG/M metagenome (GOLD analysis project Ga0114994, IMG submission 87043) | Marine microbial communities from western Arctic Ocean - ArcticOcean_MG_CB2_152 | ecosystem: Environmental > Aquatic > Marine > Oceanic | place: Arctic Ocean: Canada Basin | collected...
CCAAGCGCAGAAGCGCTCCCATAAGCTTGAGCTTTGACGTTTTTCTAAAGTTGCTGTCATTTTTTTTTCCTCTATTGAGATAATATAATGTTTTGTTTTTTAATTCCCAGGTTTTCCTGTTAACTGTCTATGTAGTGCATTAAATTAAAATTGCCTAATTACTTTATTAAGCGGGTGACGTGATTCGAACACGCGGCATCGACCTTGGCAAGGTCGCGCTCTACCACTGAGCTACACCCGCAAAGAGGTTTATACTTATATGATGATGTAAATTTCTAAAAATGTCAATTGTTAAACTTTTTTGATAAATTTGCTACCGAAACAAAAGTTAGATAGCAAATTTAATTTTTAAATTTATCTGAAACCTACTGAAGCTTGCCATACAAAAGCTAGTAGTAAGAATAAAAAAGGAACAATTGGTAAAACGTCTATGATCGGAGCAAAAACTGTATAAGCTTCTGGTAAACGTGCTAATAAAATACTTTCCATGATTATTATTTTGATTCTATTTGTTAATAATTGTACATCAAATCTTAATAAAACTATATTACTTCTCAACTAAAAAAAAAACGTTTAATTTTTGGAGTATAATTTAAGCAAAAGAATAATTTATATACTTTTTAAATTTTTATGCGAATTGATTTTATATTTAATAATATAATAGTTAGAAAGTAATAGAAATTTTAGTATTAAATATTTTAATCTTTAATTTCGATAAATAATCTGGAGACATAAATAATGAATGGAGTATTAACATTCCTTACGGCTACATTAGTTTTATTATCATTAGTTCTGATTATTGGTGTACCTGTAGTTCTTGCAAGTCCTGGTGAATGGGAGTCTTCAAAGGGTACTGTTTTTAAATTAACAGGTCTTTGGAGTGGTATTGTTATTGTAACTGGTTTAGCAAGTTCTTTCGCTTAATTTTTAAAAACTAATAACAATTATTCTCCATAGAATAATTGTTATTTTTTTATTCAGTTAATTATGCGCTTCTGTTTTGAAGGATAGAAATTAAGATAATCAATGTTTTTTTAAGTCTCTTTTTCTTCTATAAATTGCTTATCTTCAACTGTAAGATAAACTATTTCAAGTTTCTATGGTTGCTTAACTCTTCATTCTATGCTATCCTTTTAGTATACGTTTAGCCGGGATAGCTCAGTTGGTAGAGCAGTGGATTGAAGCTCCTCGTGTCAGCAGTTCGAATCTGCTTCCTGGCAATTTTAATTATATCTATTATTATTTTCCATTTTTTTGCTTTCTTTACGTTATTATTATTAGTAATACTAAAAATTTTAAATTTTTATTTTTTAAATTTGATTAATGAAAAAAATTTCAAGCTTATTTTTAACGGCTTTATCGGTTACATTATTTACTACCCCTTTTACAGCTTCAGCTGCAGGGGTTTTGGTAGATTGTGGTGAGTCTAAAGCGTTTCAAAAACGTTTAAAGACTACCGTTTCAAAATTAAACGGAAGGTTAAAAAAGTACGAACCAGGTTCTGCGCCTGCTGTTGCTTTAGAAGAACAAATCCAACGTACTCAAACTCGTTTTAAAAATTATTCTGATTCTGGTTTAGTTTGTGGTAAGGATGGTTTACCCCATTTAATCGCTAGTGGTGATTGGAAGCATGCTCCTGAATTTATGATTCCTGGTATTGGTTTCTTATACATTTCAGGATGGATTGGTTTTGTAGGTCGTAAATATTTACAAACAGCTAGTAAGACTAAAAACCCAACTGAAAAAGAGATTATTATCGATGTTCCAGTTGCATTAAAAATTATGTCATCTGGTTTCTTATGGCCTATTACAGCTTGGCAAGAATTTATTAGTGGAGAATTTGTTGCTTCGAAAGATCAAGTTACAGTTTCTCCTCGTTAAACTAAATTAAATTACAAAATTTATATATCTAATGGACGATTTTAAAACATATCTATCAACAGCCCCTGTATTACTTACAGTTTGGATGAGTCTTACTGCAGGTATGATTATTGAAATTAATCGTTTTTTCCCTGACGTTTTATATATAGGGTATTAAATAGGTTTACAATAACATATTGAGTAGACGTTACTTTTCTGTTATAATTTAGTTAGGTTATAAAGATTAATTAACCATGTCAGGGTTGAAAAACAGCAGCATTAAAATTAATTTTTATGGCCTTCTTTGCGTCCTTAGTTCAGTTGGTAGAACGTAGGTTTCCAAAACCTGATGCCGTGGGTTCAAGTCCTACAGGACGCGTTTTTTTTCTAACCTTAACATATTCTTTTTTTTTATGTATTATTTCTTTAGAATTTAATCAAATAGATAAATCAACCTTTTATTTTATAATGCCAAAAAAATTAGTTGCAATTATTAAACTAGCACTACCGGCTGGAAAAGCGACTCCTGCACCCCCAGTGGGACCTGCATTAGGTCAACATGGATTAAATATCGCTGCTTTTTGTAAAGAATATAATGCCCGTACAGGTGATAAAGGCGATTTAATTATTCCCGTTGAAATTTCAGCATATGAGGATCGTAGTTATTCTTTTATTCTAAAAACACCTCCTGCATCTGTTCTTTTAGCAAAAGCAGCTAATATTTTAAAAGGTTCTGGCGAGCCTAAAACAACAAAAGTTGGTTCTGTTACACGTTCACAACTAGAAGAAATCGCAAAAATAAAACTACCTGACTTGAACACTAATTCGTTAAACAGTGCAATGAAAATTGTTGAAGGTACTGCTAGAAATATGGGGTTAACGGTTCAAGAATAATAAAAAAAGTATATTATGGTCCGAATTGCAAACAGAATAAAAGTTGCAAAATTAAAAATCGTTGAAGATTCTTATTCATATGAGGGGGCTGTTGAGTTGTTAAAAGAATTTCCCCCAACAAAATTTGTTGAATCAGTTGAAGCTCATATTTCTCTAGATATTGATCCAAAATATGCTGATCAACAGTTACGAACAACTGTTGTTTTACCTAAAGGGACTGGTAAAACAATTCGTATTGCAGTTTTAGCGAATGATGAGCAACAACAAATTGCTAAGAATGCAGGTGCTGATATTGTTGGTTCCGATTCGTTAATTGACGATATTAGTAAAGGGAAGTTAGATTTTGATTTATTAGTCTCAACTCCTGAACTTATGCCCAAGATTGCTAAGCTTGGACGTGTTTTAGGACCAAAAGGATTAATGCCCTCACCTAAAGCCGGTACGGTTTCAACAAATTTAGCTGAAACTTTAGAGGAGTTTAAGAAAGGCAAATTAGAATATCGTGCGGATAAAGCTGGTATTGTTCATCTTAACTTTGGAAAAATTAATTTTTCTAAACCCGATCTAGTTGAAAATTTAAAAGCGGTTTATAACTCTGTTGAGCAAAATAAGCCAACAGGTGTTAAAGGTCGTTATTTTAAAAGTTTTTACATTTGTACTACTATGAGTCCATCAATTCGAATTGATTTAACTTCATTCGATTAATTATTAATTATAAAAATTTTATTATGTCAGAAAAAATTGAAGGTATTATTGAAACTTTAAAAAGCTTAACTTTATTAGAAGCATCAGAATTAGTTGAACAAATAGAATCAACTTTTGGTGTGGATGCATCTTCTGGTGGTGGTGGTATGATGATGATGGCGGGTGCTCCTGGTGGAGCTGCTGCTGATTCTGGCCCAGCTGCTGAAGAAAAAAATGAGTTTGATTTAGCTTTAGAAGCGGTTCCAGCTGATAAGAAGATTGCGGTTCTAAAAATTGTTAGAACTCTAACAGGTTTAGGTTTAAAAGAAGCTAAAGATTTAGTTGAGTCAGCTCCTAAAGTAGTTAAAGAAGCTATGCCTAAAGATGAAGCAGAAGCAGCTAAAAAACAGTTAGAAGAAGCAGGTGCTACTGTAGCGTTAAAATAAAAAATATAATATCTCGTTAAAAAAAGGTTTTATTCATTTTTATGAATAAAACCTTTTTTTATTAGAATAAGCCTAATGTTGCTGCTTTATCAATCGGCATTGTTGCACCAATACCAAACCAAATCGCGAATATAGTACCGGCAAAAAATACTAATGTTGCTACCGGTCGTCGGAAAGGGTTTTGAAATTTGTTTACGTTTTCAAAAAATGGAACAGTTATTAAACCTGCAGGAACTGCTGCCATAGCCAATACTCCAAGTAATTTATTTGGAAGAATACGTAATAAATTAAATGTTGGGAAGAAATACCATTCAGGTAAAATTTCTAAAGGAGTTGCAAATGGGTTTGCTTTTTCTCCAATCGCTGATGGTTCAAGTACTGCTAACCCAATCAGGATAGCAAAGGTACCTAAGATTACAACAGGAAAGATATAAAGTAAATCATTTGGCCAAGCAGGTTCACCATAATAATTATGACCCATTCCCTTTGCTAATTTAGCTCGTAATTTTGGGTCATTTAGATCTGGTTTCTTAATTACAGACATGATAATTAATTCTTATTTAAATGTATTTTTATAATGGCCCAGAAATACCTTGTTTTCTAATCATTAAGAAGTGTGTTAGCATCAGCGCTGCTGCTGCTACTGGTAATACAAATGTGTGCGCACTATAGAATCTAGTTAGCGTACCTTGACCTACACTTACACCACCTCGTAATAATTTTACAAAAGCACCACCAATTACCGGCACTGCTTCTGGAACTCCTGTTACAATTTTACATGCCCAAAAACCAACTTGATCCCATGGTAATGAATACCCTGTTACACCAAAGGAAACGGTTACTACAGCTAATATTACTCCTGTAACCCATGTTAGTTCACGTGGTTTTTTAAAACCACCTGTTAAATATACACGGAAAACATGTAATACCATCATCAGAACCATCATACTTGCTGACCAACGGTGAATTGATCGAATTAACCAACCGAAGTTAACTTCTGTCATTAAGTATTCTACAGAGGCAAATGCTTCTGTTACTGTTGGGCGGTAATAGAATGTCATCGCGAAACCAGTTGCAACTTGTACAAGGAAGCAGGTAAATACAATTCCGCCAAAACAGTAAAAAATATTTACATGTGGTGGGACATATTTGCTTGTAATATCATCGGCAATCGCTTGAATTTCTAGACGTTCTTCAAACCAATCGTAGACTTTACTCATAATTTTTTTATTGACTTGTATACACTATTAAACAAAATCTCTACTTTTTGAAACAAAAAATTGTTCTCAAACTAATATTTATTATACATGTCATTTTTTAATTTGAAAATTTTTAACTTAATTTGTTAGTTATATCCATTCATAACCTTTATCTTCTAATAGCTTAGCTAATTCGAAGTTACCGGTTTTAACAATCTTTCCATTTTGCATTACATGAATATAGTCTGGTTTTATGTAATCTAATAGTCTTTTATAGTGTGTTATTAAAATAATTCCTTTTTCTTTTTCCATAAATTCATTAATCCCACCTGATATTGCTTTTAGTGCATCAATGTCTAAACCTGAATCAGTTTCATCTAATATTGCTAGTTTTGGATCAAGCAATGCCATTTGTAAGATTTCATTTCGTTTTTTTTCTCCCCCTGAGAATCCTTCATTTACATTTCGATTTAAAAATTCTGGATTCATGTTAATCATTTTTAGTTTTTGCGTTGCAATTTCAAAAAATGAAAATGGATCTATTGCTTCTTTGTTTAGTGCTTTTTGTTTTGAATTATAGGCTAAACGTAAAAATTCTTCGTTACTTACACCAGGTAATTCGATCGGGTATTGAAAACCTAAAAAAATTCCCAGATGAGATCTTTCTTCTGGTGTTAGAGTTAAAATATCTTCACCATCTACTTTAATACTCCCTTTTGTTATTTTGTAAGAAGGGTGACCAGCTAAAGTTTTACTTAATGTGCTTTTTCCGGATCCGTTTGGTCCCATTATTGCATGAACCTCTCCTTTTTGAATTGTTAAATCTAACCCTTTAATAATTTTAATATCTTCGACTTGTACATGTAAATTTTTGATTTCTAATAATTTCATTTTTTTCTTTTAACCAATAGAACCTTCTAATTTTAGACTTAATAATTTATCGGCTTCAGCAGCAAATTCCATTGGTAATTTTTTAAATACCTCGCTGCAAAAACCACTGATTATTAAACTAATAGCATTTTCCGGATCAATTCCCCTTTGTGAAAAATAAAAAATTTGTTCTTCACCAATTTTTGATGTCGATGCTTCGTGTTCAATTTTCGCTGTTGGGTTTTGAGCTTGTATATATGGAAAAGTATTTGAATTCGATTTATCTCCAATAAGTAAAGAATCACATTGTGAATAATTTCTTGCATTCTTTGCACTCGAATTTACTTTTACTTGACCTCTATAGCTGTTTTTTGAATGCCCTGCTGAAATACCTTTTGATATAATTCGACTTTTTGTATTTTTTCCAACATGTATCATCTTTGACCCTGTGTCCGCTTGTTGATAGTTGTTTGTCAATGCAATCGAATAAAATTCACCGATAGAGTTATCCCCTACCAATATACATCTTGGGTATTTCCATGTTATTGCCGAACCTGTTTCAACTTGTGCCCATGAAATCTTAGAATTTTTACCACTGCATAAACCTCGTTTCGTGACAAAATTATAAACTCCTCCGATTCCATTTTTATCACCTGCATACCAATTTTGCACAGTTGAATATTTAATTTCTGCATTATCTAATACAATTAATTCAACAACAGCAGCATGTAATTGATTATTACTGTACTGAGGTGCGGTACATCCTTCTAAATAACTTACTGAGCTATTCTCTTCTGCTATTATCAACGTACGTTCAAACTGCCCAGATTCTTTATCATTAATTCTAAAATAAGTTGATAATTCTAAAGGGCAGACTGTATTTTTTGGTATATAGCAAAAGGAACCGTCACTAAATACAGCGGAGTTTAATGCGGTAAAATAATTATCTCCAATTGGAACAACGTTCCCTAAATATTTTTTAATCAGATCTGGATATTTTTCTATTACTTCTGATATTGGACAAAAAATTACCCCTGCCTCTTTTAATTCTGCTTGAAAAGTCGTCGCAATTGAAACACTGTCAAAAACTACATCAACTGCTACATTTGTTAATCTTTTTTGTTCATTTAAGGAGATCCCAAGTTTTTCAAACGTTTTTTTAAGTTCGGGGTCAACTTCATCTAAGCTATTTAATTTCTTTTTCGTTTTTGGGGCAGAATAATAAATAATATCGTCATAGTTTATTTTTGGGTGATTTAATTTTGCCCAGTTCGGTTCTTCCATTGTTAGCCATTTTTTATAGGCTTTCAGTCGGAACTGTAGCATGAAATCCGGTTCATTTTTTTTTGCTGAGATTGTTCGGACTGTTCCTTCATTTATACCACGTTCAATCTGTTCTTTTTCAACATCGGTTGAAAACCCATATTTATAAGGTTGGTTTACTAAATTTTCAAAATTTGTTTTATTGGCCATTTTTTAAATATTTTTCTTCTCTATTAAGATTACTTCATTTTTAAAAATAAAAACAAAACAGTCAAAGAGTATTTGGCTATTTTCTTTTTTTTTAAATTGTTGTATGATCGTTTAAGATTGATTCGCGGAGTAGAGCAGTCTGGTAGCTCGTTGGGCTCATAACCCGAAGGTCAATGGTTCAAATCCATTCTCCGCTATCTTGTATTGTTTTATTATAAAGTTGTATTTGTTAACTTTACGCAAGTAAGAATAATCTATACAATATGAATTAAGATTAATGTAGAGTTTTATATCTCTAATTTAAAAATAATGATATCTATTTGATATGACATTAAATATTCAAACTCCTTCTCCCGTTTTTGGAGGTAGTACAGGTGGTTGGCTTCGGGCTGCCGAAGTTGAAGAAAAGTATGCCATTACTTGGACAAGTAAGAAAGAACAGATCTTCGAGATGCCTACTGGTGGTGCCGCAATTATGCGTGGTGGTGAAAATTTATTATACTTAGCACGTAAGGAACAATGTCTTGCGCTAGGCACTCAACTTCGTACTTTTAAAATTACTGATTATAAAATTTATAGAATTTTCCCTAGTGGTGAAGTTCAATATTTACATCCGAAAGATGGTGTTTTTCCTGAAAAAGCAAATGAGGGCCGTTTATCTACAAACCGTCGTGATTTCTCAATTGGTAAAAACCCGAACCCAGCATCAGTTAAATTTTCTGGTAGAGGTACTTTTGAATCTTAATATAAAAAACCGAGGGATGCTAAATTAATCTGCAGCATTTCTCTAAATGGAGAAATGGCAGAGTTGGTCGATTGCGTCTGATTTGAAATCAGATGAACTGCAAGGTTCCGTGGGTTCGAATCCCACTTTCTCCTTTTTATATTGTTTTTTTAAGTAATTTCTGTTACTATTTTAGGAATAAATTATTTATTTGGGACAGTAGTTCAATTGGTTAGAGCACCGCCCTGTCACGGCGGAAGTTGCGGGTTCGATTCCCGTCTGCCCCGTTTATTAAAAAAAAGCCTCGTTTTGCTTCAGCAAGACGAGGCTCTTTTATTATTATTATTCTACGCAATTTTTGAAGTGTATGAGTATTTTGAAGGAACTTCTCGATATTCACTTAAGAGTTCGATAAACTCTTTACCTGAAACCGTTTCTTTTTCTAATAAAACATCTACGATTCTATCAACCGCTATTCGGTTTTCTGTCACCATTTGTACTGCTTGTTCATGGCAATGCGCTACAATTTCTTTGACCTGTTGGTCAATTTTATATGCAGTTTCGTCTGAAAAATCTGATCCAGGATTTCTACCACCACCATACATCGGTTGTTGTTGTTGTGCTTCTAAGGCAATTGGTCCTATTGTCGACATTCCATATTGAGTCACCATTGTTCTAGCCATTGATGTTACTGATTGAAGATCACTACTTGCTCCAGTTGTAACCTCTGTATCGCCAAAAATTACTTGTTCTGCTGCCCTTCCGCCAAGTGTCCCAATAATTCGTGCTAAAATTTGGGCACGTGATGTTAAGCCTTGTTCTTCATTCGGTGTAAACCATGTTAAACCTTTTGCTTGCCCACGAGGTATTAGTGTTAATTTTTCCACTGGATCATGGTTTTGTAATAATGTTCCCATTAAGGCATGTCCAACTTCATGGTAAGCTACTAAACGTTTTCCTTTTGAATCTGCTAGTAAATTTCCTTCCATACCAGCAATTACACGGTCGATTGATCCGTTTACTTCAGTTGAGGTAATTGCTTCTTTTTTACTACGTGCAGTTAGAATCGCTGCTTCGTTTAAAAGGTTTGCTAAATCAGCCCCTGAAAAACCAGGTGTACGTTGTGCAATTGTTTCTAGATTTACTCCTTTTCCAAACTTTTTGTTACGTGCATGAACTTTTAGAATTGCAATTCGTCCTTTAATATCGGGTGGATTAACTGTAACCTGTCTATCAAATCGTCCTGGACGAAGAAGTGCAGAATCTAAAATATCAACACGGTTTGTTGCTGCAAGTACTATGACCCCTGTATTGCCTTGGAAACCGTCCATTTCAGTTAGTAATTGGTTTAGAGTCTGTTCTCGTTCATCATTACCCCCACCTACGCCTGCTCCACGTTGTCTACCAACTGCATCAATTTCATCGATAAAGACAATACATGGTGCATTTTCTTTTGCTTTTTGGAAGAGGTCACGAACACGTGAGGCACCGACACCAACAAACATTTCAACAAATTCCGAACCTGAGATACTAAAGAAGGGAACTCCAGCTTCACCTGCAATAGCTTCTGCTAGCAAAGTTTTACCTGTACCCGGTGGTCCTACCAGTAAGACGCCTTTTGGAATTTTAGCACCTACGGCTGTAAATCTTTCAGGTGTTTTTAAGAAAGTTACTACCTCTTCAAATTCTTCTTTTGCTTCTTCGATACCTGCAACATCATCAAACCCAACTCCAGTTTCTGCATCCATCTGGAAACGTGCTTTTGATTTACCAAAGCCCATAGCTTGTCCTGGTCCACCAGGAAAATTGTTAGATCGTTGGAATAAGAATAGTAAACCACCTACGAATAATGCTGGTAAAAGGAAATTTCCAAGAACTTCGAATGTAAAGTTATTGTTTTTAACAGGGTGAGCATCGAAATCGATTTTTCCTTGGCGTAGCTTAACAATCAATTGTGAAGCTCCTGTAGGAATTTCAACTCTGATACGTTGTGGTCTATTTCCTAATTCTGGGCTTGAAGCTTCGACGATTGCAACCTTACTATTATCATAAAGATCTACTCGTTTAACCCATCCCATATCTAGATACTCTAGGAATCGGCCATATGTCATTTTTGAACTTGCTACGTTTTGCGGTGTGTCGAAAGTTTTATTTTCCCCATCGAAAAACGTTTCGTAAACTAAGCCACCTGTTACTCCGGTAATTAATAAAATTATCAGAATCGTTCGCCATAAAGGTTTCATTATAATTTCTCCTAATATAAATTTAAATTCTGTAATCCTTAGTCCTTAAATGTAATACCTTTTTTCTTATAAAACCATTTAGTTTTTATTCTTTAGTTTCTGTAAAATCGGTATCGATTACATTGTCACTTTCTTCATTTCTGTTTTCCGCTGGTTTTGATTCATTAGAATTATCCTCACTATACATTGTACTTCCAAGATTCATCATTGCAGTTTGAAGCTCTTCAGTTTTTGTTTTAATAGCGTCTAGTTCTTCTTTTTCTACTGTTTCACGTAAATTAGCAATTAAAGTAGTTAATTTTGCTTCTTCTTCTTCTGGTATTTTATCCCCTAATTCTTGTATTTGTTTTTCTGATTGATAACATAACGAATCCGCTTGATTTTTTAAATCAATTTTTTCACGTTTTTCTTTATCAACATTTGCATTTTGTTCAGCTTCGTTTACCATACGTTCTACTTCAGATTGATCTAACGTTGATGCACCTTGAATTGTAATAGATTGTTCTTTCCCTGTTCCTTTATCTTTTGCTTTTACTGATAGAATTCCGTTAACATCAATATCAAAAGTTACTTCAATTTGCGGAACACCACGTGAAGCTAGAGGAATTCCATCTAATCTAAAATTACCTAAACTTTTATTATCATTTGCTAATTCTCTTTCACCTTGAAGAACATGAATTTCAACGTTTGTTTGATTATCTACGGCAGTTGAAAAAACTTCTGATTTTTTAGTCGGAACTGTAGTATTACGTGGGATAATTTTTGTTAAAACACCACCTAATGTTTCTACCCCAAGTGATAATGGAGTTACATCAAGTAATAAAATATCTTTAACTTCACCTGCTAAAACACCACCTTGAACTGCAGCACCAATTGCAACTACTTCATCTGGGTTTACTGTTTGGTTTGCGCTTTTTCCAATTATCTTTTCTACGAGTTCTTGAACCGCTGGAATTCTTGTAGAACCACCCACTAATACAACTTCATCGACTTTACTTTTATCAATATCGGCATCTTTTAAAGATTGTTCTACTGGAATACGACAGCGTTCAATTAAGTTATTGCATAATTCTTCAAATTTTACTTTTGTTAAAAGCTTTTCGATATGCTTAGGGCCATTTTCATCTGCTGTGATAAATGGAAGGTTAATTGTTGTTTCACTTGTATTTGATAATTCTATTTTAGCTTTTTCTGCAGCTTCTGTTAGTCGTTGTAAAGCTTGGTTATCAGTACGCAGATCTTTTCCTTCTTCCTTTTGGAAACCGTCTAATAGGAAATCTACGATTGCTTTATCAAAATCATCCCCTCCTAATTTTGTATCTCCTGATGTTGATAATACTTCAAAGACTCCATCTCCAACTTCTAAAACTGAAACATCAAATGTACCACCACCTAGATCAAATACTAGAATAGTTTCGTTATCTTTTTTGTCTAAGCCATATGCTAAAGAAGCCGCTGTTGGTTCGTTAATAATACGTAATACTTCTAACCCTGCGATTTTTCCTGCATCCTTTGTTGCTTGTCTTTGTGAATCGTTAAAATATGCAGGAACTGTAACTACTGCTTGGTTTATTGGTTGTCCTATATATTTTCCTGCATCGTCAGCTAGTTTTCGAAGTACTTGAGCTGAAATTTCTTCTGGACTAAATTCTTTATCTAATGTTGTACAACCTAATTTGATATTACCTTTATCATCTTCAGTTACTTTGTAAGGTATTTCTTTTGCTGCTTTACTGATTTCACTTGATTTGCAACCAATAAATCGTTTTACTGAATAAAATGTATTTTCTGGATTGATAACTGCTTGTCGTTTTGCAATTTGCCCTACAAGTAAATCTTTTTTCTTTGTGTAAGCCACGATTGAAGGAGTTGTTCTTAATCCTTCTGAATTTGGTATTACTGCAGGTTTCCCCCCTTCAACTACTGCAACTACTGAATTTGTTGTTCCTAAATCTATTCCTACTACTTTACCCATGGTTTTTAAGTTTTAATTTAATCTTTATTTTTATAGTTACCCATTTTTTTAATACTTACTACTAATGATTTATTAAACCCAAAGATTTAAAATCTACTTCATATTTAAGAGGAAGAAAGTTTTTAGCTTTATTTATAGTTGTAACCGTGCTTTTTGATGCTAAAAAAGTCTAGAATATTAGTATTTTTAAATAAATTCTTCTAAAGTCAATGTTACAATTGAACGTTTCTCTCGGCAGACTCATTTTTTCTCAGGCCATCTTATTTTTCACGATATAATCAGGAAAGAATTGGCTTGTTATTGATCGTTAATAAAAACCTACTGCTTTGCAATCTTTGAGTATACAGAAGAGTTAAAAGCGCATAATACTTTTATCGCTCCCGCTAATCTATATTTAATTATCGTAGTTGTACGCTTAGTTCCTGAGACTGGTGTCTTTATAGATATAGTATTACTGCCTTTAAGCCAGCAACTATACGACTACGTTTTTAATTTTTATATAAGAACCTTCTTATACATAATTGACACCAGATCTGTTATTATATACAGTTTAAAGTGATTACAGATCTTTTCTATGATCTGTTTAAAAATTACATCTCAATACTAATTTGGAGTCTTATTGTGTCTTTAGGGATTTTAGGCAATAAAGTTGGCATGACTCGTATCTTTGACGAGAACGGGGATGCAGTTCCAGTAACTGTTATTCGAGTTGGACCTTGCGTTATAACACAGATTAAAACTAAAGCAACAGATGGTTATAACGCAGTTCAATTAGGTTATTCGGAAGTTTCACAAAAATCAATTAATCGTCCTGAATTTGGTCATTTAGTTAAAGCCGGATTACCACCTTTAAAATATCTTCATGAGTACAAAGTAAAAAATCTAGATGATTTTTCTCTTGCTCAAGTTATAAATACTGATATTTTTCAGGAAGGTCAAAAAGTTGATGTAACTGGTAAAAGTATCGGTAAAGGTTTTATGGGTTTACAAAGACGATATAATTTTAGTCGTGGCCCAATGACTCATGGTTCTAAAAATCACCGTGCCCCAGGTTCGATTGGTATGGGTACAACCCCAGGTCGTGTCTATAAGGGTAAAAAAATGGCTGGTCATATGGGTAATCAAAAAGTGACTGTTACTAATCTAGAAATAATCAAGATTGAATCAGAGAAAAATATTTTACTTGTTAAAGGTGCTATCCCAGGTAAACCAGGAAATTTAATAAGTTTAAAACCGGCTCTTAGTGAAATAAATTAAAACTCATGACAATTACTAAAACAGCAGAATTTACTGTTTTTAATACTAATGGGGAAAAAATAGATTCTTCAAAAACGATTACACTTCGTGTTTCTGGAATTAATGCAAATTATTTAGTTCATAAAGCATTAATGTATCAAAACCATGAACAAGCACAAAAAAGTGCGAATTCAAAAACTAGGAGTGAAGTACGTGGTGGTGGTCGTAAACCTTGGAAACAAAAAGGTACTGGACGTGCCCGTGCTGGTTCAAACCGTTCTCCGTTATGGAAAGGTGGTGGTGTTATTTTTGGCCCTAAACCTATAAAGCGAGCAAAAAAAATAAATAAAAAAGAGTGGAATCTTGCTATCCGAACTCTTCTATACAATAAAAGTTCTAGTTTATTACTAATTCAAGATTTTGAAAATATTCTTCAAGATTGTAAAACTAATCTTTTTTCTAAATTTTTAAACACTTTAAACATTTCTTCTGGTTCTAAAGTTTTAATTATTTATGATATTCAGAATGAGCGATTAAACCGTATTTCTCGTAATATTTCAAATTTAGAATTAGTTAATTTTACTAAACTAAACCCGCGTAGCTTATTGCATGCTAATCATATTATTTGTGATAGTGCTATTCTACAAAAAGTTGAGGATACTTATGCCCGATAATAGTATAGATTTTCGTTACTTAATTGATTATATTAAGTATCCATTAGTTACAGATAAAGGAACAAGATTATTAGAAAATAATCAGTATACATTTATCGTAGATCCTCGGGTTAATAAACCAATTATTAAAAAAGCTATTGAATCATTTTTTGATGTCAAAGTTATAAAAGTAAATACTTGTAACTTACCTAGAAAAAAACGTCGAATTGGGCGATATGAAGGCTTTAAGCCTAAATATAAAAAAGTTATTGTAACTTTGGCTCCTGAAGATTCAATTGAAATATTACCCGAGATTTAATTAAAAAGATTTAGTAAATAAGGTTATGGCTATACGTCTTTATAAACCCTATAATCCGGGAACTCGTAATCGTTCATTGTCTGATTTTTGTGATATTACAACTTCAACCCCAGAAAAAAGTTTACTTGTTCCAAAGAAAAAATTTGGTGGTCGAAACAATCAAGGAAAAATTACGATCCGACACCGTGGTGGTGGGCATAAACAAAAATATAGAATCATTGATTTCAAACGAAATAAGTACGATATTCCAGGAAAAGTTGTAAGTATTGAATACGATCCAAATCGTAATGCGCGAATTTCTTTAGTTCATTATGTTGATGGAGAAAAACGTTATATTCTTCATCCTGAAACTTTAACTGTTGGTACTATGATTTTATCGGGTACTAACGTTCCGATTCAGATAGGAAATACTTTACCATTAGAAAATATTCCTTTAGGTACCCAAGTTCACAATGTTGAGCTTGTTCCTGAGTGTGGTGGACAAATTGTTCGAGCAGCTGGCACTTCAGCGTATATTCTTGCTAAGGAAAGTAACCATGTTACATTACGTTTACCTTCTAAAGAAATTCGTTTAGTTCGTAAAGAATGCTGTGCAACAATTGGTATTCTTGATAACAGTGAAATTAATAATATTAATATAGGTAAAGCAGGAAAAAATCGTTGGTTAGGACGTCGTCCTACCGTACGTGGAGTTGTTATGAACCCTTGTGACCACCCCCATGGTGGTGGTGAAGGTCGTTCCCCAATCGGGCGAACAAAACCTGTTACTCCTTGGGGTAAAGCTGCTCTTGGTGTTAAGACACGTTCTGCTAAAAAAGCCAGTACTAGTTTAATAATTCGTCGTAAAAGTAAATAATTTTTAAATATGGGAAGATCACTTCATAAAGGTCCCTTTGTTGCTTATCATTTGTTAAAAAAAATAAATGAACTTGATAAGAGTGGAAAAAAACAGACTATTAAAACTTGGTCGCGAGCTTCAACGATTCTTCCAATTATGGTTGGGCACACGATAGCTGTTTATAACGGTCGTCAACATATTCCAATTTTTATTTCAGATCAGTTAGTTGGTCAAAAATTAGGTGAATTTGTTCCAACTAGAACTTTCCGCAGTCATGTAAAAAGTGATAGAACAGGTCGACGTTAAAATTATGAGTATTAAAAGTACAGAAAAAACTGCTTTTGCAGTTGCTAAGTATATCCGAATGTCTCCTACAAAAGTTAGGAGAGTATTACGTCAAATTCAAGGTCTGTCTTACCAAGAAGCGTTAATTATTCTTGAATTTATGCCATTCCGCGCTTGTGGCCCCGTTTGGCAGGTTTTACATTCTGCAGCAGCGAATGCTGAAAATAATTTGGGTTTATCAAAACAAGATTTAGTTGTATCAAGTGCGATTGCAAATCAAGGTCCGGTTTTAAAACGTTTTCGACCTCGTGCCCAAGGCCGAGCTATGTCAATTCATAAACCAACTTGTCATATTTCGATTACTGTTACAACTAAAAATTAAAAATAAAATTAAAGGACTTTAGTTTGTGGGACAAAAAATACACCCATTAGGGTTTCGATTAGTAACAGTTCAAAGCCATAGATCTTTATGGTTTTCAAAATTTAATAACTATTCGGTTTTACTTCAAGAAGATGATAAAATTCGAACTTTCCTTAGTTCAAAAGTTAAGCCAGCAAGTATTTCAAAAATTTGTATTATTCGTGATACAACTGGAGATCAAATTAAACTGGAAATTTATAGCGCTAGACCCGGTATTTTAGTAGGTCAGGCAGGCTCTGGAATTAAAGCAATTTATCATTCTTTAAAAAAAATACTTCCGCCTCAAAAACAACTTGCTATAAATGTTGTTGAGGTTGCAAACCCTGATCGAGAAGCAACTCTTCTAGCTTCTTATATAGCTGAACAGCTCGAAAAACGGGTTGCTTTTAAGCGTGCAATGCGCCGTGCTATTCAGAGGGCTCAAGATGCTCAAATCGAAGGTATAAAAGTTCAAGTTTCTGGTCGATTGAATGGAGCTGAAATTGCAAGAAGTGAGTGGGTTCGTGATGGTCGGGTACCGTTACAAACTTTAAGAGCCGATATTGATTATTCTTCACAAACGGCCTCAACAATTTATGGAATTTTAGGTATAAAGGTTTGGCTATTTAAAGGCGAGATTATATAGATTAAATATTATGTTAAGTCCAAAAAGAACAAAATTTCGGAAGCAGCATCGAGGACGTTTAACCGGTAAAGCATATCGAGGTAATAAAGTTTCCTTTGGTGATTTTGCTCTTCAAGCACAAGAACCTACTTGGTTAACGTCACGTCAAATTGAAGCAACACGAAGAACAATAACTCGTTATACTCGCCGTGGTGGTAAACTTTGGATTACTGTTTTTCCTGATAAACCTGTTACTGCACGTGCAGCAGAGTCTCGAATGGGTTCTGGTAAAGGTGCTGTTGATTATTGGGTTGCTGTTGTAAAACCTGGAACTATTTTATTTGAAATATCAGGTGTTTCGGAAGAAGTTGCACGTCAAGCCATGCGCTTAGCAGCTTATAAGTTACCTATTAAAACTAAATTTATTAGTAAGGAAAGTAGTGTTTAAATTATGGTTTTATCAAAAATTTCAGATATTTATGATTTAGATAATGAAAGTTTAAAAAATGAAATCTTATTTATAAAAAAAGAACTTTTTGAGCTTCGTTTAAAAAAAGCGACACGTCAAGATTTTAAATCACATAATTTTAAGCACAATCGTCGTCGATTAGCTCAATTATTAATGATTGAATATCAACGTAAACTTAAATCAATTTTATCAGAGTAAAAATATGTCTGTAAAGCAAAAAATTGGAACAGTTGTAAGTAATAAAATGGATAAAACAATTGTTATAGTGACTGAAAATCGTTACAGTCATCCACTTTATTCTAAAACAATGAAAAAAACGAAACGTTTTATGGCGCACGACGAGAACAATGAGTGTAAAATTGGTGATCGTGTTATTGTTGAAGAAACGCGCCCATTAAGTGCTAAAAAACGTTGGACATTAAAAATTATTATTTAACAATAATTTAGAATTTTTCTAAAAAGTTATGATACAACCTCAAACATACTTAACCGTTGCTGATAATACTGGCGGTCGTAAAATAATGTGTATACGAGTTTTAGGCGGGCGAAAACAATATGCAGAAGTTGGGGATATTATTATTGGTGTTGTTAAAGAAGCTGCACCTAATATGCCTATTAAACGATCTGATGTTGTTAGAGCTGTAGTTGTTAGAACTAAAAAAATAATTCAGAGAAAAGATGGATTACTTATTCGGTTTGATGATAATGCAGCTGTTATTATTAACAAAGAGAATAATCCACGAGGAACAAGAGTTTTTGGCCCAATTGCACGTGAAATTCGAGATAAAAACTTTTCGAGAATTGCGTCATTAGCTCCTGAAGTCCTATAATTTAAATCAAATTAGTTCTTATGGGTAAAATTAGATTGAAAATTGGTGATAATGTTAAAGTTATTACTGGAATTGACAAAGGTAGTATTGGTAAGATTACTTCTATACTCCGAAAGGAGAAAAAGGTAGTAGTTAGTGATATTAACAAAAAATTTAAACACGTTAAGCCAAAGACAAAAGAAGACACAGGTGAGATAAAGCAATTTGAATCTCCGATTCATATTTCAAATGTTATGCTTTGTGAAAACGAAACTGCTAGTCGCTTTGGAATGGTTTATGAGGATGGTAAAAAAATTCGTTGTTTGAAAAAAACAAAAATACTTGTTCCTTAAATTAATTTGATACAAAAGTTGTAATGCAACCAAAGTTAAAAACTTTATACAAAGAAACGATTACTTTTAACTTAGTTAAAAGTTTCGATTATAAAAATGTTCATCAGGTTCCGAAGCTAGTAAAGATTCAATTAAACCGAGGCTTAGGCTTAGATGCTTCAAATTCTAAAATTTTACAAAAATCTGTTGATGAATTTCGATTAATAACAGGCCAACAGCCTATTATTACTAAATCTAAAAAAGCTGTAGCTGGCTTTAAAATTCGTGAAGATATGGCTTTAGGAGTAACAGTAACTCTTCGGGGCGTAAAAATGTTTGAATTTTTAAATCGTTTTATAAACCTAGTTTTACCACGTATCCGTGATTTTCAAGGGTTAGATTCGAGTGGTTTTGATAAGTATGGAAACTTTAATATTGCATTGAAAGAACAGCTTATTTTCCCAGAAATTGAATTTGAACAAGTTGATCAAGTTCGTGGTTTAAATCTTACGTTTGTTACTAGTGCAAAAAACAGGGAAGAAGGTTACTCTTTATTGAAAGAATTTGGTCTTCCTTTTTTTAATTAATTTATAACTTTAAAAAATTATGGTAACTGATACTATTTCTGATATGTTTACCCGAATTCGGAATGCTAGTTTGATCCAGCAACATATGGTTCAAATTCCGAAAACTAAGATGACATATGAAATCGCAAAAATCCTAAACGAAGAAGGTTTTATTAGTGATCTTGAGCTTTTCACAGATACAAATACTAATCATGAATTTTTACTACTTCTTCTAAAATATAAAGGCAAAGCTCAAAAACCAGTCATTTCTTGTTTAAAACGGATTAGTAAACCTGGTCTTCGAATTTATACTAATCATAAACGTTTACCAAATGTTTTAGGTAATTTGGGAATTGCAATTGTCTCGACTTCAAAAGGTCTTATGACAAACATTAATGCAAAAAAACTAGGCATTGGTGGTGAAATTCTCGGTTATATTTGGTAATTAACAATAATAATTAATTCAAATTATGTCTCGTGTAGGAAAACTTCCAATTACAATTCCTAAAAATGTAGAAATAAAAACAGATGGGATAAGTATTACTGTAAAAGGTAAACATGGTGAACTCTTCAAAGAGATTCCTAATGTTATTCAAGTTTCTGTTGAGGAACAGTTTATAAAATTGATTCGTAAAGATGAATCTCGGATTACTAGAGAATTACATGGTTTAACTCGTTCTTTAGTTAATAATATGGTTGTGGGTGTTTCTGAAAAGTTTATTCGAGATTTAGAATTAAAAGGTGTGGGTTACAGAGCCCAATCAAATTCGAAAGATTTAACCCTTACTGTTGGGTATAGCCACCCAGTTGTTATGCAAATTCCTTCGGATATTGAAGTAAAGGTTGAAGCTAACACTAATTTATCTATTACTGGTATTAGTAAAGAAAACGTTGGCTTATTTGCTTCTCAAATCCGTGCTGTTCGCCCACCTGAACCTTATAAAGGAAAAGGAATAATGTATAAGGGTGAAGTTATTTTACGTAAAGTTGGAAAATCTGGTAAGTAAAGAATTAAATATGGCAAAAAAAAGTATTAAGGGTACTCTTGAAAAACCAAGATTGTCTGTTTTTCGTTCCAATAATAATATTTACGCTCAAGTTATTGATGATACGTCTGCAAATACAATTTTATCGAGTTCTACTCGTGAAAAAGTAGTTCAAGAACGTCTTCTTGGTGGCGGATCGAATTGTTCTGCAGCTACAATTGTTGGTCAAATTTTAGGATCTCGTTTGAAAGAAAAAAATATTCAAAAAATTGTTTTTGATCGTGGGCGATATCCTTATCACGGAAGAATTGAAGCTTTAGCGAATGGAATTCGTGAAAGTGGATTAAATTTTTAAAATTCCCTATTAGATATAAATTTTTATGGTAACTAATACAGAGAACACGGATAAAGGGCGCAAACCTCGCCGTCGTTCAAATTCAACTGAAATTAAATGGGCTGAAAGAGTCGTCCAAATAAATCGTGTTACAAAAGTAGTTAAGGGTGGTAAAAAATTAAGTTTTCGTGCAATCGTTGTTATCGGTAATGAAAATGGACAAGTTGGAGTTGGAGTTGGAAAAGCTGAAGATGTTATTGGAGCTGTAAAAAAAGCAGTTACCGATGCGAAAAAACATGTTATCGTTATACCTTTAACAAAAAATAAAACAATACCTCATTTAGTTAATGGTGTTTACGGTGCTTCTAAAGTTGTAATTCGTCCTGCTGGTCCAGGTTCTGGTGTTATTGCGGGTAGTTCTATTCGAACTGTTCTAGAACTTGCTGGTGTTCAGAATATTTTAGCTAAACAATTAGGTTCAGGCAATTTACTTAACAATGCAAGAGCGGTTATTTGTGCTCTGGAAAGTTTACGAACAATCTCAGAGGCAGCAGAACAAAGAGATATTCAACTAGAAAAATTCTATGTTTAATTTTTAGAATAGGAGTTTTTTAAATGTTAAAACAATTGAAAGATCCTGATTCCTTATTGAATCGTGTTTTTTTAACTTTGCGAATTATTATCCTTATTCGTATTGGTACTTACATCCCCATTCCCGGTATAAATCAAGAGTATCTTGGTACTGCTATAAAAACAATTCCAGCATTAAGTATGCTGCGTTCTTTTTTTCAAGGTGATTTTTTTGTTTTAGGGCTTTTTAGCCTGGGTATCTTACCAAGTATTAATGCTTCGATAATTGTTCAATTACTTACTTCTGTTTTCCCTTCTTTACAAAAATTACAGAAAGAAGAAGGTTCAGCTGGTCGACGTCAAATAACTCAAATTACTCGCTATCTTACTCTTGCAATTGCATTAGCTTATAGTGTTAGTATTTCTTTTGCTGTAAAATCGTTTATGGTTGAATGGACTTTTTCAACTATTCTACCTATCGTGATATCGTTAACGACGGGTTCAATGATAACATTATGGTTTAGTGAATTAATTACTGAAAAAGGTGTTGGAAATGGTTCTTCAGTTTTAATCTCGATTGGAATCCTTTCTGCTTTACCAAAAACTCTTGAAAGTTTATTGGTTACTAAGGATTGGACTGTTTTAGGATCTGCTTTTTTAGTTTTTTCAATAATTATTGTCGGAGTTATTTTTCTCCAAGAAGCTACACGTATTATTCCGTTAGTTTCTGCTAAGCAATTAATGGCCGATTCTTCAATAATAGGTGATACTTATTTACCGTTTCGTTTAAATCAAGCTGGTGTTATGCCTGTTATTTTTGCGTCAACTTTATTAGGAATTCCTGCTTTTATTTCGAATACGGAATTTTTCCAAAAGCTTATTATCTCAGTTCCTTTAATCTCCAAATTTTTTGTAGTTGGTTATTTTTTATTTTATTTCTCACTAATTTTATTTTTTAGTGTTTTTTATTCAACCATTGTTTTAGATCCAAAAGATTTGTCTGCTGAGTTAAAAAAAATGGCTGTCAGTATTCCAAATGTTCGTCCAGGTTTTGAAACTGAAGAATATTTAAAGCAGGTTTTAAACAGGTTATCATTGCTAGGTGGTATTTTTTTATCGCTTTTAGTAACAGGTCCCAATATTATCGCATCTTTAAGTCCTACAACTACCAGTTTACGCGGTTTCGGTGCAACTTCTTTAATTATTTTAGTAGGTGTTGCAATTGAAATAAGCAGACAAGTTCGTACGATCTTGATCACAAAAAATTATGATAATATGTTAATGTAAAGTTTCGGTTTTTGATTTTACTAAAATACATTAATAAGAGAGATTTATTTAAATGAAAGTCAGACCTTCAGTAAAAAAAATGTGTGAAAAATGTCGTATCATACGTCGTCGAGGAACACTTAGGGTTATTTGCAGTAATCCGAAACATAAACAAAGACAAGGCTAATTTTTTAATGATAGGAGTTTAATGTGGTACGTATAGCAGGGGTAGATTTACCTCGCCGTAAAAATATTGAATATGCATTAACAAGCATTTATGGCGTTGGATTAGTAACCGCTCAAAATATTTTGAAAAAAGCTGGTATTAATCCTTCTTTAAAAAGTGAAGAGCTTGAAGATAAGCAAGTTATTGCTATTCGAGAAGTTCTTGAATCGGATTTTAAAGTTGAAGGTGACTTACGTAGAGTAGTTGGTTTAAACTTAAAGCGTTTAACAGAAATTAATTGTATTAAGGGTCGTCGCCATCGTGTTGGTTTACCCGTACGTGGGCAGAGAACACGTACAAATGCAAGAACTCGTCGTGGTTCTAAGAAAACTGTTGCTGGTAAGAAAAAATAATAATAATAATAATGGGTATTAATTTTTATGTTGGCAAAAATTAGACAATCTACAGTTAAAAAAGTAAAACGCAACATTCCTATAGGAATTGCCCATATTAGTTCTACTTTTAATAATACAATTGTCACGATTAGTGATATTAAAGGTGATACTTTATCTTGGGCTTCCGCTGGAGGCGTTGGTTTTAAAGGTGCAAGAAAAGGAACTCCGTTTGCTGCTCAAACAGCAGCTGAAAAAGCAGCTACAACAGCTGTTGAAATTGGGGTAAAAAAAGTTGAAGTTTTAATTAAAGGTCAAGGATCCGGACGTGAGACTGCAATTCGTGCCTTGCAAAATATGGGTTTAGAAGTTTTATCTATTAAAGATATAACACCAATCCCGCATAACGGTTGTCGACCTCCTAAACGTCGTCGTGTTTAAATTTTTAAATTTATTTCTATGTTAACCTAACATTATGTCATCTCTAAAATTTGAACAGATTGAGGGGACTGTTGAAAAATCAGGTTCTCATTTTGGTCGTTTTAATTTAAGTCCGATTAAACCAGGTTTAGGTGTGACAATTGGAAACACACTTAGACGAGTTTTATTAGCCGATTTAAAAGGTACTGCAATAACTGCTGTTCGTATAGCTGGAATAAATCATGAGTTTTCTCTTTTACCCGGTATTAGAGAGGATATTTTAGAAATTTTACTTAACTTAAAGCAAATTGTTTTTAAAAGTGAAATTGAAGAACCTGTTTTTGTTTCTCTTAAAGCTCAGGGACCAAAAGTAATTACTGCTAGTTCTATTGAATCTAATTCTGAAATTACTTTAATTAATCCAAATCAATACATCACAACTATTTTAGATAATTCGAATCTCGAAATTGAATTTAAAATTGAACGTGGTGTTGGTTATCGCTTAAATAATCAGATTACAAATGAGCAAGCAATTAATTTTTTAGATATTGATGCCATTTTTATGCCTGTTCGACGCGTTAATTATACTGTTGATATCGTACCTTCAGCTTCAGGTGAATTACAAGAAAGTTTAACAATTGACCTTTGGACAAATGGTAGCATTTTACCAACTGATGCTCTTCAAGAAAGTTCAAAATTTATTGTTAGTACATTTAGTTCTTTAATTGATGGTGAAATTGAAGAAGAAGTTATTCCACCAGTTCCGAAAACTGAAGATTTACTTATTGAAGAACTTCAATTATCAGTTCGTGCTTATAACTGCTTAAAACGTGCACAAATTCATTCAGTATCTGACTTGTTGCAGTATTCGCCTCAAGATTTAAATGAAATTAAAAATTTCGGACAAAAATCGGCAGATGAAGTTTTTGAAGCCTTAAAAAATAAGTTAGGTATTACTTTGAAAAATCCAAAAATTTATTAACTTTTAAAGATTTAACTTTTTTTTATTATGAAAAATACTTTTATACCCTCCCGTGAAAATGCTCAATGGTTTGTTGTTGATGCAGAGGGTCAAAAATTAGGACGTTTATCTACGACGGTTGCTCAAATTTTAAGAGGTAAGCATAAATCTTGCTATACCCCTTATTTAGATATGGGCGATTATGTAGTTATTATAAACGCAGAAAAAATTGAAGTTTCTGGTAAAAAAGAAACATTAAAATTGTATAGACGACATTCGGGTTATCCAGGTGGTTTAACTACTGAAACTTTAAAAAATTTACGTAGTAGAATCCCAGAACGTATTATTGAAAAATCCGTTAAAGGAATGCTACCGAAGGGTCCTTTAGGGCGTCATTTGTATACAAAATTAAAAGTTTATAAAGGGTCGACACACCCCCATTTAGCCCAGCAACCTCAAGAATTAAAATGTTTTAAATAGATTGATATGCCCTTAGATGAATTAAATTATTTTGCAGTTGGGCGTCGAAAATGTTCAACAGCAAAAGTTACTCTTATTCCTGGTCAAGGAAATTTGACGATCAATGGTCGTGAAGGAAAATCGTACTTAAATTTTGATTTAAAAAATTTAAAAATTGTTAAAGAACCCTTAGAAACACTAGGTGTAGAATCAACTTATGATATTAACGTTGTTGCACTTGGTGGTGGGTTATCCGGTCAATCAGACGCTATTAAGTTAGGTATAGCGAGAGCTTTATGTTTAGTGGACCCTTTAAACCGTCATCTTTTAAAGTTAAAAGGTTATTTAACTCGTGATGCTCGTATTAAAGAAAGAAAAAAATATGGTTTGAAAAAAGCGAGAAAAGCTTCTCAATTTTCAAAACGTTAATTTTTATTTACAAATATAAACTTTTAAGTTATTTATATAATTAATTTACATGCCAAAAAAAGATATACACCCTAATTGGTTTGAAGACACAAAAGTCTATTGTGATGGTCAGTTGATTTTGACTTTAGGATCAACAAAACCTGAGTTACACGTCGATGTTTGGTCTGGCAATCACCCATTTTTCACTGGAACTCAACGAATTCTAGATAGTGAAGGACGTGTTGAGCGTTTTATGAAAAAATACAGTGTAGATTCAGATTAAAAATCTTATATTTTTAAAATGGTTTTTAGTTTATTAAAATAAAATTATTCATTTTTATGCCTACAATTCAGCAATTAATTCGTACTAAACGACAACCGATTTTAAAAAAGACCAAATCGCCAGCGTTAAAAAACTGTCCCCAAAGACGTGGTGTTTGTACTCGAGTTTATACTACTACACCTAAAAAGCCAAATTCTGCAATTCGAAAAGTTGCTCGTGTTCGCTTAACTTCTGGTTTTGAAGTAACCGCTTATATTCCTGGAATTGGACATAATTTACAGGAACATTCAGTTGTTTTATTACGCGGTGGTCGTGTAAAAGATTTACCTGGTGTTCGTTACCATATTATTCGTGGTGCTCTAGATAGTGGTGGTGTTAAAGATCGTTCACAAGGTCGTTCGAAATATGGTGTTAAAAAACCAAAAAATAAATAAAATAAAAAATTTACTTTCTTATGTCACGTCGTAATGTAGCAAAAAAACGATTTCCAAGTCCAGATCCAGTTTACAATAGTTATTTAGTAAGTTTACTTATTGCACGTATTTTATATAGTGGTAAAAAAACTTTAGCTCAGCGTATAATTATTGATTCATTTGAAATTATTAAAACTCGGACTGATTCAGAACCTTTAGCGATTTTTGAAAAAGCGGTGAAAAATACGAGCCCTTTAGTTGAAGTAAAATCTCGCCGTGTCGGCGGTTCTAATTATCAAGTTCCTATCGAAGTTAGTGATTTAAGAGCCACTAATTTAGCTTTACGCGCGTTAATTCAAGCTGCACGTGACCGTTCAGGTAAAACAATTGCGATTAAATTGGCAAATGAATTAATAGATGCTTCAAATAATACTGGTACAGCGGTACGAAAAAAGGAAGAAATGCATCGAATGGCAGAAGCTAATAAGGCTTTTGCACATTTTAGATATTAGTAATTCTTAACTTGAAATTTTTTATAACTGATATAATAAATATCAAAGAATACATACTTAATTAAAAGGAAAATTTATATATGGCTCGCGAAAAATTTGAACGTAATAAACCACATGTTAATATTGGTACAATTGGCCATGTCGACCATGGTAAAACTACTTTGACTGCTGCTATTACTTCTGTTCTATCTTTAGGAGGTAACGCTGAATTAAAAAGTTATGCAGATATTGATGCGGCACCGGAAGAAAAAGCACGTGGTATTACTATTAATACTGCTCATGTAGAGTACGAAACGGAAACGCGCCATTATGCTCATGTAGATTGTCCAGGGCACGCTGATTATGTTAAAAATATGATTACTGGTGCTGCTCAAATGGATGGTGCTATTTTAGTTGTATCTGCAGCTGATGGCCCTATGCCCCAGACTAGAGAACATATTTTATTAGGCAAACAAGTAGGTATTCCACACATTGTTGTTTTCTTAAATAAAGAAGATCAAGTTGACGATGAAGAATTAATGGAATTAGTTGATCTTGAGGTTCGAGAGTTACTTTCGAAATATGATTATCCTGGTGACGATACTCCGATTTGTCCAGGTTCTGCTCTACAAGCGATTGAAGCTATTACTGCAGACAATTCAATTGCACGTGGTGATAATAAGTGGGTTGATAAGATTTTCAGTTTAATGGATTCTGTTGATGAATATATCCCAACACCGGTTCGAGATACTGAAAAGACATTCTTAATGGCAGTTGAAGATGTTTTCTCTATTACTGGACGTGGTACTGTTGCTACAGGTCGTATTGAACGTGGTATTGTTAAAACTGGTGAAACAATTGAAATCGTCGGTTTAGGTGATACTCAAACGACTACTGTTACTGGTGTTGAAATGTTCCAAAAAACGTTAGACGAAGGTTTTGCCGGTGATAATGTTGGGTTATTGCTACGTGGTGTTACAAAAGAACAGATTGAACGTGGTATGGTTCTTTCGATGCCCGGAACTATTACCCCTCATACAAAATTTGAAGCTGAGGTTTATATTTTAACTAAAGAAGAAGGCGGCCGTCATACTCCTTTCTTTACTGGTTATAGACCTCAATTTTATGTTCGAACTACTGATGTAACAGGTAGTATTGATGCTTTTACAGCTGATGATGGAACAAATGTGGAAATGGTAATGCCCGGCGATCGAATTAAGATGACAGCTGAATTAATTGCTGCGATTGCTATTGAAGACGGAATGCGTTTTGCAATTCGTGAAGGTGGTCGTACAATTGGTGCTGGTGTTGTTTCTAAAATTGTAGCGTAATTACTATGTCAGTTAATCAAAAAAAGAGAGTCAGAATTCAACTTAAATCATTTGATCATAAGTTACTTGATATATCTTTTAAAAGAATTCAGAAGATTGTTGATGAAACGGATTGCACACTTGTTGGCCCAATACCTTTACCAACAAAACGTCGGGTTTATTGTGTTTTAACTTCCCCACATGTTTATAAAGATGCTCGTGAGCATTTTGAAATTCGAGTACATAAACGTCTTATTGATGTTTATACAAATTCGTTAAATCAAGTCAATTCTTTTTTAAAAATTGAGTTACCTGCTGGTGTTTTTATTTCCCTGACTTAAGTTAAAAAAAATCCCTCAAATATATATACTTGAGGGATTTTTTATTTTTCTCTTAGAAATTCATCTCTGCTGCTTGTACTTTCTCAAATTGCTTTTTCTTAATAACTAAAAGAATTTGAGTAAGAATAATAAAGAAGCATAAAGCTAAATAGCCAATAATACGAGCCGGACTTTGTAAAACAATCTCTGTATCTGTTTGACCAAAACCACCAACGTTCGGATTTTCAGTTAGCGGTTGATCTATCGCTACAATATTGCCTTCTTTTACAATTATATTTACTCCCGCTGGAATTTTAATTGATGTTGTATTTCCATCTACAGCTTTAATTGAAACAGTATCAGTGCTTACACTACTTACTTGTCCTGCAACTGTAGTTGTAACAAGGTTGTTATTTGTTTTTTCCCCATTTGGATTAACTTGACCTCGACCTCGATTTGCTCCTACGTAAATTGGATATTTATAGAAGAAAACATCTTTATTTGTTGCCGGGTCAGGTGATAGTAATGGAAAAATAATTTCACGATGTTTATCACCAGCGATTGGCCCAACCACTAGGATGTTTTGTGATTCTGAACTATATGGTGAAATATAAACACCTTTATTTTTCTTTTTAATTTCAGCTGGAATTCTCTTCGTTGGTGCTAGTTTAAAACCATCTGGTAAAATAACAATTGCTCCAACATTAAGTCCCGCTTTTGCTCCGCTTGCATTTATTTGTTGAGTGCCGTCTGCATAAGGGATTTTAACTACTGCTTCAAAAACACTATCTGGTAGTACAGATTGTGGTGCTTCAATTTCAGTTGTTTTTTGGGCTAAATGACAGTTTGCACATACTATTCGACCGTTTGCTTCACGTGGATTTGTATATGCTTGTTGAGCATAAATAGGAAAAGCTTCACATTTGTCTACAATTGCAAATTGACTTAAAAAAATTGATGCACCAATCGTCAGGCTGGTAAATAATTTTTGTAAACTTATTTTCATTTTAAAATTTGAAATTTATTTAAACCAATAATAGAATAAAGTTTATTATTTGGACTTTCCATTTATTATACAATTTATTTATTCAAAATCAGTAAAATACCTGACCCGATTAAATAAAGTAAAACAATTGCTCCTGATAAAAAAAGTTGTGTTAGTGGATCGGTCGAAGGAGTTAAAATTGCCCCTATTATAGTTGAACCAAGTACTACATAACGCCATAGTTTAAGCATTTGTTTTCCACTAACTATATTTAGCAATCCTAATATAATTTGTAAAATTGGAATTTGAAACGCTAAACCGGTACTATAAAACAGAACGGCTATGAAATCAAAATATTGATCAAATGACCATAAAGGTTCCACAACATCGGAGCTATATTTGATGAAAAAGTTTAGGGCTGCTGGCACTAATACATAATATGAGAAAAGGAGTCCTCCTCCAAAAAGAAATACGGAACCAATTAAGATTGGAAGAATTGTTCTTTTTTCATTTTTTGTTAAACCTGGTAAAATGAAAAAAATAATTTGACTTAATAGAATTGGGCTTGATAATAAAAGTCCAGAATAGGATGCAATTTTTACTGTTGATAAAAAATACTCTCCTGGTGATAGCTGAAAAAAACGAATATCTGTTACAGGCGTTTCTAGTATTTTTACAATTGTTTTTACATCAATAAACGCTATTAACCCAATAAAAATTAGTACACCTAAAAATTGAAAACCACGTTGTCGGAGTTCTTCAATATGTTCATTAAACGGAAGTTCTAATTCGTAATTTTCTATTAAGTTCGATTTAAATTTAAAATCAGATGCTTCAATTAATCTTGATTTTGTGAATGCTTTCATCTTGAGTTTAAACGGTTTTTAGAAATAAAATGAAATGTTAGTAATTACTAACATTTCATTTTAATTTTTTAATTAAGCTTTTATGAAAGAAGCGGCTTGTACTCTAGCTGAAGCTTTTTTTAATTTTTGTGAAGCTTCAATTTTTTCCTTGCCTGTTTCTGCTTTTAAAAGTTCTTCTGATGCGTTGTCAAGTTCTTTTTTTGCTTCAACCATATCGATTGTTGCAACTTCTTCAACACCATTTACTAGTATAGTAACTTCGTTATCTTCAACTTCGGCGAATCCACCTAATAAAATTATTGGGCTCCAATCACTTTCTGCTTTGAAACGTAGAACTCCAACCTCTAAGGCTGTTATTAGTGGAGCATGGTCAGTTAAAATTCCAAGTTGACCACTTGTACTTGGTAATACAATTGCTTCACTTGATGTGTTTAAAACTATCTTATCTGGAGTTATTACACGAATTTTTAAGCTCATTTGTAGATACTCCTAAGTTATTTTAAACTTTCTGCTTTTTCAATTGCCTCGTCAATATTACCTACTAAATAGAATGCTTGCTCTGGTAAATCATCAACTTCTCCATCAAGAATTAAATTAAATCCTTTAATTGCATCGTCTAAAGATACGTATTTACCCGGTGAACCTGTAAATACCTCTGCAACGAAGAATGGTTGTGATAAGAATTTTTCAAGTTTACGTGCACGTGAAACAACTAATCTATCTTCTTCTGATAATTCATCGATACCTAGAATTGCAATAATATCTTGTAATTCTTTGTATCGTTGTAATGTTTCTTTAACATCTTGCGCTGTTTTATAGTGTTTTTCACCTACAACCGATACTTGTAACATTGTCGATGTTGAATCTAGAGGATCTACAGCTGGGTAGATACCTTTTGACGCTAAACCACGTGATAATACTGTTGTCGCATCTAAATGTGCAAATGTTGTTGCTGGAGCTGGATCTGTTAAATCATCAGCAGGTACATATACTGCTTGAATTGAAGTAATTGAGCCTAATACAGTTGAAGTAATACGCTCTTGTAATCCACCCATTTCAGTTGCTAGTGTTGGTTGGTAACCTACTGCTGAAGGCATACGTCCTAATAATGCTGATACCTCTGCCCCTGCTTGTACAAAACGGAAAATATTATCAATAAATAATAGAACGTCTTGCTTGTTCACGTCACGGAAGTACTCAGCCATTGTTAGCGCTGTTAAACCAACACGCATACGTGCACCTGGAGGTTCATTCATTTGTCCGTAACATAATGCAACTTTTGATTCGGGTAAATTCTTTTCGTTAATTACACCTGATTCTTTCATTTCCATATAAAGGTCGTTGCCTTCTCGTGTACGTTCACCTACACCACCAAATACTGATACACCACCGTGTGCTTTTGCGATGTTATTAATTAATTCCATAATTAACACAGTTTTACCTACACCAGCACCACCAAATAAACCAATTTTACCACCCTTACGGTAAGGAGCTAATAAGTCTACTACTTTGATGCCAGTTTCGAAAATCTCTGGTGTTGTTTCTAAATCAACGAATTTTGGTGAATCACGATGAATTGGGAATCTTTCATCTGCTTTTACTTCACCTAATTCATCTACAGGTTCACCTAAGACGTTAAAAATACGACCTAAAGTACTAGCACCTACTGGTACATTAATAGGTTGTTTTGTATCTGTAACTGGAACACCACGTTTTAATCCATCAGTAGCACTCATTGATACTGCACGGACTTTATTACCACCTAGTAATTGTTGTACTTCACAAACAATTGTTCCCTCTGGACCTTCAACTGTTAATGCATCATATACTTTTGGTAAATTTCCGGCTGGAAATGTTATGTCTAAAACTGGTCCAATAATTTGTGAAACGGTACCGAATGTACTTGTTGTTGTCATTATATTTTATTTCGAAGTCTAAAGACAATAAATAGGGTTTCAATGTTATGCTAAAAAATTCGTTTAGTAAGGTAAGTCAACAATTCTTCCTGTTGTTTTTAACCAGTTTTGAGCTTCGATATAGTTGTTTGGAGCTAACCTAATTGCTTGCTGCCAATAGTCACCTGCTTTATCGAATAAGCTTTTTGCTAACTCACGATTCTCTTTTTCTGAGGCTTTAACCCCTTGGTAATGATAAATAACAGCGATATTATTTAGGGCTTGGGGTAGATTGGAGTTTAATTCTAAAGATTGGTGATAATATTCAAGGGCTCGAAGATATTCGCCATTACTTGAATAAATTAAACCAATATTATATAAAATATAACTTCGATCATATGGATCTTCTTCTAGTTGCAACGCTTCATAATAATTCTCTAAGGCTTCTGCATACTCACCTTCCGATTGAGCTGACATCCCATCCCGATAATAAAAAAAAGCTTCTTTTTCCTGTTTACTTGTAGGAAAAACTTTTAATAGGATGTCCGCCATTATTGTAAAAGTCTTGTCTATGAAATTATCATTTTTTTGCGCTCTTGCCATTTATATGATTTTTAAATTTATTTAAGTTCATGATGATAGTAATTATAGGTTGTTATTACTTAAATCGTCTGAATATTGTACCTAGTTTTAATCAGTTACAATAAAACTGTTTAAACCAATAATTCGCGAAGTTTTAATGGCTTTTGTTACCTGCTTTTGTTGTTTTGGGCTTAAACCTGTATTTCGTCTTGATAATATCTTTTTTTGTTCTGTTAAAAATGGGTTTAATTTTTCAACCCCTTCATAACTTAATATTTCGTGTGGACTTATTGAAAAGCCAATGTGTGTTTCTTCAGATGTGTAGTTCATTTTTTAAATTATTTAATTTCTTTATGATTTGTATGTCGGTTACAGTGTGGACAAAATTTCATTAGTTCTAAACGCGTGGGTGTATTACGACGATTTTTTGTCGTTGTATATCTTGAAATCCCATTACTTCTTTTTTCTGTATTTGTTCGACATTCAGTACATTCTAATGTTGCGATTATTCGGACTCCTTTGGATTTTGCCATTGTATTAGTTTTTAAATAATTTAAACCTTACTTATTCTATATTATACTTTTTGCAAATTAAAAAGCAACCAATACTTTACAAGCCTTTATTTTTATTTTACTTTTACTCTTTGGCGCCTTTCATAGTATGCAAAAAAGTAAAAAAATGTATAATAATAATATTATTAGGATCAAGTCTCTTTATAAAAAATAAAATAATTTTAATTATTAATTAATAAAATTTTATGGCTAATATCAAGTCTGCAAAAAAACGTATTAAAACCTCTAAGCGTAACCAATTAGAGAACAAACTATATACTTCAACAATAAAAACCTTAACAAAAAAATATCTATTACATCTTAAAGATTTAGATAAAAATTCGAGTCCCGAAAGTATTGATACAGCAAATACTAGTTTATCTATTTTATATAGTAAATTGGATAAAGCTCAAAAGAGAAATGTTTTGAAAAAAAATACCGTTGCCCGTCGAAAATCTAAGCTTTACCGTCGTCTAAAAGAAACACTTAGTTAAGTTTTTTAATTAGTTTCTTTTAGATATTTTAATTTTTTTATCTGAATTAAGTTTTAAAAAGTTTTTTAAAAAAAAGGGTTTATGATTCATCGCGCTTTTATTACAACTCTTAATGACTTTGTTGAGATTCAATTAAATAGTTTTTGTTGGTTTTTATCAGAAGGTCTAACTGAAGAGTTGGAAAATTTTTCTTCTATCCTTGACTTTACTGGGAATATTGAGGTTAAAATTTTTGGTGATAAGTATAAATTACGCGCGCCAAAATATAGTATTTTTGAATCGAAGCAACGTGATAGCACTTATGCTGTTCGAATATATGTTCCTATTGAAATTTATAATCGCGAAACAAATTTTTGTAGTCGTAAGCGTGCTTTTTTAGGTGAACTTCCGTTAATGACAAACCAAGGAACATTTGTTATTAATGGTTGCGAACGTGTAATTATTAACCAAATTGTACGAAGCCCTGGTGTTTATTTTCGTAAAAATGAAGGTAAGGTTGGAAAATATTCCCATGATGCCACTTTAATTTCTAATCGTGGTTCTTGGATTAAGTTTGAACTCGATAAAGAAGATAAGGTCTGGATCCGTATTGATCGAACAACAAGTATTGAAGCTGAAATTTTTTTAAAATCTTTATCGATTGAATCAAATTTATCATATTTAGAAAATGACACGCTTCAGGTTTCTGAAAAGACCTCTACTAAATCTGAATCTTCAACTCTTGAAACTGAAGAGACATCTTCTGCTACTGATTTAGAAGATAATATTTTTCTACGTATTTTTGGCACTAAGTATGATATCGGACGTGTTGGTCGATTTATGCTGAATGAAAAATTAAATTTAACTGTTCCAGAAAAAACTCGAATTTTAACACCTCAAGATATCACTGCAATTGTAAATTATTTATATAATTTTAAAACTTATTCGTTACCCCCCGATGATATTGATCATATGCAGAATAGACGCGTTCGTTCTGTTGGTGAATTATTGCAAAATCAATTTCGAATTGGGTTGAGCCGTTTAGACCGTACAATAAAGGAGAAGATAACGGTTTATGATGTAAGTATGCTAAAACCAACGACTTTGATCAATCCGAAACCAATTATCGCAGCTATGAAAGAGTTTTTTGGCTCTAGTCAACTTTCTCAATTTATGGATCAAACGAATCCTTTAGCTGCTCTTACTCATAAACGTCGGATCAGTGGTTTAGGGCCCGGTGGTCTAAATCGTGACCGTATTAGTTTTGCAATGCGTGCAATTCATCCAAGTCATTACGGTCGAGTTTGTCCTATCGAGACTCCTGAAGGCCAAAACGCTGGTTTAATTTCTTCATTGTCTACTTATGCTCGAATAAATGATTATGGGTTCATCGAAACACCGTTTTTTGAAGTTGAAAATGGTCAACTTCTTAAAAATAAACAACCTGTTTTTTTAACAGCGGATCTCGAAGATCCATTAAAAATTGCCCCTAATGATGTTGAAATTACTTCAGATGGTTTTATAAAAAATAAGTATATTCCAATCCGTTGTAATCAAGAATTTAGTATTGCTGAGAATACTGATGTTGATATTATTCAAGTTTCACCAACTCAAGTAATCTCTGCTGCTACTTCATTAATTCCTTTTTTAGAGCATGATGACGCAAATCGGGCCTTAATGGGCTCCAATATGCAAAGGCAAGCAGTTCCTTTATTGTATTCTCAAAAAGCAATAGTTGGCACGGGTTTAGAGACTCAATTAGCAACTGATTCGGGTATGGTTTTAATTAGTGACATTGCTGGAACAGTTATCGCAGCTACTTCAGAAAAAATTGTAATTCGAGACCCTTTAGGTAAGTTAATTACTTATTTTCTTCAGAAATATGCTCGTTCTAATCAAGATACATGTATTAATCAGCGCCCAATTGTTTGGGCTGGTGAAACAGTTGTTGCAGGTCAAATTTTAGCGGATGGTCCAGGAACTGAAGAAGGGGAGATTGCTTTAGGCCAAAACCTACTTGTAGCTTATATGCCATGGGAAGGATATAATTATGAAGATGCTATTCTAGTAAGTGAACGCTTAGTTTTTGAAGATTTGTTTACATCTTTGCATATTGAAAAATTTGATATTGAAGTTCGTCAGACAAAGAATGGTCCAGAAGAAATTACTCGTGATTTGCCAAACGTTAGTGAGAAATCACTCCGTTACCTTGATGAAACAGGTGTAATTATCCCTGGTACCTTTGTTAAATCGGGTGATATTTTAGTAGGTAAAATAACTCCAAAAGGTGAGTCTGATCAATTGCCGGAAGGTCGTTTATTACGAGCAATTTTTGGTGAGAAGGCTCGTGATGTAAAAGATACATCTTTACGTTTACATAATGGAGGTTATGGTCGAGTTGTCGATGTTCGAACTTTTAACCGTGATAACGGTGATGATGTTCCCCAAGGGGCTTTGTCATCAATTCGAGTTTTTATTGCCCAAATTAGAAAAATTCAAGTGGGGGATAAGATAGCAGGTCGTCATGGAAATAAAGGCATCATTTCGCGTATTTTGCCTGTACAAGATATGCCTTATTTACCGGACGGTACACCCGTTGATATTATTTTAAACCCTTTAGGTGTTCCTTCAAGAATGAATGTTGGACAATTATTTGAGTGTTTCTTAGGTTTAGCTGGTGACAATTTAAACAAAAGGTTTAAAATTCAACCTTTTGATGAGATGTATACCGCTGAAGCGTCAAGAATTCTAATAAATAAAAACTTAAAAGAAGCTTCACAACTAAAAAATAAAAATTGGTTGTTTAATCCTTCTTCTCCAGGTCGTATTCCATTAATTGATGGACGAACAGGCTATCAATTTGATAACCCTGTTACAGTTGGAAAAGCTTATATGTTAAAATTGGTTCACCTAGTTGATGATAAGATTCATGCGCGTTCAACCGGACCTTATTCTCTTGTAACACAACAACCTTTAGGAGGCCGTTCGCAAAACGGTGGCCAACGTTTTGGTGAAATGGAAGTTTGGGCCTTAGAAGCTTTTGGTGCAGCTTACATTCTTCAGGAACTTTTAACAATTAAATCTGATGATATGAAAGGTCGAAATGAAACTTTAAATAATATTGTTAAAGGTAAACCGATACCAAAACCTGGTATACCTGAATCTTTTAAAGTTTTGATGCGTGAATTACAATCCTTAAGTTTAGATATTGCTACTTGCAAAATTGAAAAAATAAATAAAACTGAGTCAAATCCTCATGAAATTAATTTAATGGACAATTATTTCGAACGTTCACGACCTAGTCGTCCAATTTCTGAACCACTTAAATTAAATTAAAAGTTTTAAAAATGCTATCTGAGTATAACTTTGATTATATTAAAATTAATCTTGCATCACCTACTCGTATTAGAAAATGGGCTCAACGAATTTTGCCTAATGGACAAATTGTTGGTGAAGTTTTAAAACCTGAAACGATTAATTACCGTACGTTTAAACCTGAAATGGATGGTTTATTTTGCGAACGTATTTTTGGTCCAGTTAAAAATTGGGAATGTCATTGTGGAAAATATAAAAGGGTTCGACATAAAGGTCTCGTTTGTGATCGCTGTGGAGTTGAAGTAACCGAGTCCCACATTCGGCGTGATCGTATGGGTTATATAGAGTTAATTGCACCTGTAACTCATGTTTGGTATTTAAAAGGAACGCCTAGTTATATTAGTTTAATTCTAGGTATGCGCCTTCGGGTCGTAGAAGAAATTGTTTATTTTAATAATTACGTTTCTGCGGATTCTGAGTTTAATTATTCTTCTACTTCATCAGAAAATCGCGAATTTCCGTATTTAAATAACCCTCAAATTGGTGCTGAAGCTATTCAAAATCTTTTGTCAAACATTGATTTAAAATCTGAGTTACGTAAAAGTCGCGAAGAAATGCTTACGGTAAGTGATTTAAAACGAAATGGTATTATTAAACGTATTCGTATTTTAGATAGTTTTATTTCGACTGGGTGTGACCCAGCTTGGATGGTTTTAAACGTTTTACCTGTTATCCCCCCTGGTTTACGACCTATGGTTCAGTTAGAAGGAGGTCGTTTCGCTACTTCTGATTTGAATGAACTTTATCGCCGTGTTATTACACGTAACAACCGTCTTTTTCGATTATTAGAAATTTATGCACCAGAAATTGTTATTCGAAATGAAAAACGAATGCTTCAAGAATCTGTTGATGCATTAATTGATAATGGAAAACGTGGGAGAAAAGCTGTTGGTATAAATAACCGTCCCTTAAAATCTTTATCAGATATTATAAAAGGTAAACAAGGTCGTTTTAGACAAAATTTACTTGGAAAACGTGTGGATTACTCTGGCCGTTCTGTGATTATTGTTGGACCAAGCTTAAAATTAAATCAATGTGGGTTACCTCAAGAAATAGCTGTTGAACTTTTTCAGCCGTTTATTATTAATGAATTATTACAGCAAGGTTTTGTCAGTAATATGAAACTTGCTAAAAAACTTATTCAACAGAATGAACCTATTGTTTGGCAAGTTTTACAAAAGGTTTTGAAAGGTCATCCTGTTTTATTAAATCGTGCACCAACATTACATCGTTTAGGAATCCAGGCTTTTGAACCTATATTAGTCGAAGGTCGTGCTATAAAGTTACACCCTTTAGTGTGTCCTGCTTTTAACGCTGATTTTGATGGTGATCAAATGGCTGTTCATGTTCCTTTATCTCTTGAAGCTCAGGCTGAAGCCAGACTTTTAATGTTAGCGCCAAATAATTTTTTATCTCCTGCTACTGGTGAACCTATTTTATTGCCGAGCCAAGATATGGTTTTAGGCTGCTATTACATGACAACTTCAAATATTTTAGGTTTAAAAGGCGAAAGTCAATATTTTGCTGATTTTGAAGATGCAATTCAAGCTTTTGAAATGAGTAAATTAGATCTCCATGCTTGGATTTGGTTGCGTTTCGTTGGCAATGTTGATTCAAAACCGGATTCACAATTTTTATTTGAAAAATTTTTCCCCGATAAAAGTTGTTTAAAAATTTATAATAATAAGCAAATTCGTTTTGACTTAGATGGCGAAGTAATTGTTCAATATGTAAAAACGACAGTTGGTCGAATCATTTTAAACAATTTAATTAAAACTAATCTTTATATAAAACCTAATATTGAATAAGGAGTTATTTTTTATGGTTTTACAAGAAACCGAATCTTATACGTATAAAAATTATTCTTTCAATAAGAAAGAATTAAAAGCTGTAATGTATGAAGCTTTTATTAAATATGGAATGGCACGTGCGACTTGTATTGCAGACTCTTTAAAAACTTTAGGTTTTTATTTTGCAACAAAAGGTGCTATTTCGATTAGTATTGAAGATTTAAGGGTTCCCCCTACTAAAAAGCCATTAATTAAAAAAGCTGAAAAAGAATTATCTAAATCTTCAAACGCATCTATTCGAGGTGATATTACAGAAGTTGAAAAGTTTCAATTAGTTATCGATACTTGGAATCAGATTAGTGAAGAAGTTAAAGAACAAGTTGTTTCGTATTTTAAACAAACTGACCCTTTAAATTCAGTATACTTAATGGCTTTTTCGGGTGCCCGTGGTAATCTCTCACAAGTTCGACAACTTGTTGGTATGCGAGGTTTAATGGCTGATACAGCTGGTCAAATTATTGATATCCCAATCCAACACAATTTTCGCGAAGGTTTAACTGTTACTGATTATATTATATCTTCTTATGGTGCTCGAAAAGGAATTGTTGACACCGCTTTAAAAACAGCTGATTCTGGTTATTTAACACGACGTCTTGTTGATGTTGCACAAGATATTATAATCCGTGAGTTAGATTGCTTAACAACACGTGGAATAATTATAAAAGATTCAAAAGAACAAAATGAAATTTATGGTTCATTTGAAAGTCGTTTAATTGGTCGTGTTTTAAGTCGCGATATTTATTCGTTAACTTCGAAAAATCTTTTATTTAAAAGTGGATTACTATTAAATCCGAATAATGCAAGTGTTATAAGTAGTGAAAAAATTAATGAGGTTTTTGTTCGTTCACCTTTAACATGCGAATCTAATCGTTCGATTTGTCAGTATTGTTATGGTTGGAATTTATCACAAGGTAATTTAGTTGATCTTGGTGAAGCTGTTGGTATAATTGCGGCTCAATCAATCGGTGAACCGGGTACTCAATTAACAATGCGTACTTTTCATACCGGAGGAATTTTTACTGCAGAACCAAGTAAACAAATAGTAGTTAAATTTTCAGGAAAAATTGTTTTTGCTCCCTTTTTAAAATATCAGCCAACCCGTACTATGTATGGTAAACAAGCTTTTTTAATTGAAAATTTTAGTTATATTGAATTAAAAAGTTATGATGGTGAAATCATTAGGATTGAGGTTGTTCCTGAAACGATCCTTTATGCTAAAAATAATTCTTATGTAACTCAAAAACAGGTTATTGGTGAACTACCTACAATTAAGAAGCAAACGGTAACAGCTACTAAAAAAATAGTTAGTACAGTTTCTGGAGAATTACTTCTAGACAATTTAGAAATTCAACAAAATTCTAAAAACCAGAATGTAGATCTAAAGAATGGTGGCTTAATTTGGGTTTTAAGAGGAAGTGTTTATAGTCTGATAGCAAATACTTTACTCTTAAAATCAAAAGGTGAAATTACAAAAAAAGATGAGTTTTTAACCCGTTTAAATTTAACAAACTATTTTTCCGGTCTTACAAAAATTACACAAAAAAAGAATAATACGAATATTGATATTTTAAATTTTATTTATTTTTTAAAAAATAGCTATTTATTTACAAATAATTCAAACTTTATTTTAGCCGATTCCTTAAAGAATCTTTATAATTTAAATTTTTTCCAAAATCAAACGTTTGATTCTGATTTTTGCTTAGCAGAAAAAATTACTGATTTGTACAAAACACCAACTGGTGGAATTATTCATTATGTTGGTTTAAAAGTAAAAAATTCATTAAGTTATAAAAATGAATTTGAAGTCATTAAAACAGGAAAAGTTCTTTGGATACCAGAAGAGTGGCATTTCATCAATAAAGATAAAAATCTTTGTCTTGTTCAAACAGGTGATTCTGTTACTGCAAAAACCGAACTTATTAAAGATTCAGTTTTCGCTCAATCAGATTCTTTAGCTGAAATTGTTGAGAATAATAGTATTGTTCGAGATATTATTCTCAAACCTGGTCAACAAATTAAAATCCCCATTAAAGAAGTAGATAATACTTTAGGAAATCGTTCTTTAGTTTCATATTTAGAAGATAATTTAATAACTATTTTTAATACTGAATATAAACTAAACGACTTTTTTACTATTTTTAATAAAAAATTTTACTACCCAGGTGAAAAACTTTTTGATGTAATTAGCATTGAACAGTTAAGTTACCTTGAAATTCTAAAAACTGAACAAGGTTTAACAGTTTTATTAAGACCTGTTATCCAATATACTGTCCCAAAACCTACACGTTTTACTCAAATAAAAGATAATTTTGAACTTTCAAAAAGTAACTTAAACGTTAAAACTACTACATTTTTACAATTTCCTGATAAAGAGTACATACGTTTTGCTGAGATTGTTAAACTTGCTAAACAAAGAGTTATTTCTAAGCAAGTAAATTCAGAATTCGTATTTAACAAACTTTTTAAATGTCATTTAGCTGGAGTAAAAAGTAATACAAATCCAAAGTATGTTTTCCCAGCGTACATAATAAGTGAAAAAGTTGATCTTTCATTAACAAACAGTGAAACCTTACAAAATCAAAAATTTAATCTTCAGTATTTTATAAGAACAAACCAATATATATCGGCTAGTTCAATCATTGGGATACTATCGGTTGTAAGTAGTAATTCAACAAAAATTGTTGATATCAAAAAAAGTAAACAGCCCACTCAGAACTTATTAATTGTTTCCGAAAATGATTACAAAACTTTTTATACTGAATTAGATAATTTTTCAATTCAGCAGAACACTTTATTACAAAGTGGAAATTTAATTAATACAAATATTTATTCAAAAGATTCAGGTCGTCTTGAATTCGGAACTTCAACAAATTTAAAATTTAGATTAGGACGACCCTATTTTGTTTCAGGTGGAACAATTCTTAACCGTTCAAACGGAAGTTTTATTCAAAAAGGGGATGATCTTGGCTTATTAGTTTTTGAAAGGAATATAAGTGGTGATATTGTTCAAGGTTTGCCTCGTATTGAAGAAATATTGGAAGCACGAAATCCAAAAGATTCAAGCGTTTTAGCGATAAAAAACGGGTTAGTTATAAATATTCAAACCGATTATAACTTTCTTAAGATCAAAGAAACATCAATTTACATAAAAGAACAAAATCGAATTCGAATTTATACAATCCAAGGAAATCGAAAAGTTATAATCGGTTTGAATGAAATTGTAACTATAGGTCAACCGCTTAATGATGGAAATATAAATCCCCATCTTTTATTAGAAGTTCTTTTTCGACATTACATTGGGATCACCTCTTTAAAAGAAGCGGCGTATAGAAGTTTAAAAAAGATTCAACTTATTTTATTAACTCAAATTCAAGCAGTATATAGTTCTCAAGGAGTAAGCATTGCTAATAAACATGTTGAAATAATTGTTCGTCAAATAACTGCACGAGTTCAAATTGAAAACGTAGGGGACACTAATTTGTTACCTGGTGAATTTGTCGAATTATCAAAAGTAGATTTTCTTAATAAAACAGTATTAAAAAATAAAGGTATACCTGCAACATATATTCCTCGATTATTTGGAATAACAAAATCTTCATTAGGGACAGATAGTTTTATTTCCGCGGCTAGTTTCCAAGAAACTACAAGAATATTAACAGAAGCTGCAATAGAAGGTAAAGTAGATTGGCTACGTGGCTTAAAAGAAAACGTTATTATTGGTCGCTTAATCCCTGCTGGAACTGGTTTTAATGTATAAAAAGATATGATAGAATATAGGGATAATATAAATTTTTAAACTTTAAGGAGTTCTTATATGGCTAATATTAAACTAGCCCAATTACTAGAAGCAGGTGTTCATTTTGGACATAAAGCTCAACGATGGAATCCTCGAATGTTTCCGTATATTTATACTGAAAGGGATGGAATTCATATAATTGATTTAATTCAAACAGCACAACTATTAAGCCAAGCATCCGATTTTGTTCAAACGGCAGCTGAACAAGGAAAAACATTTTTATTTGTGGGTACAAAAAGGCAAGCAACTTCATTAATTGCTGAAGAAGCACAACGTTGTAATTCTTATTATATTAATCACCGATGGTTAGGAGGAATGCTAACGAATTGGATTACTATGAAAACTCGAATCACTCGATTAAAAGAATTAGAAAAAAAAGAAGAAGAAGGTATTTTTGAGATACTACCCAAAAAAGAAGCAGCTAAATTAAAAAAGGAATTAGAAAAATTGCGTAATCATTTAAATGGTGTAAAAACAATGACTCGAATTCCCGATATCATTATTGTAGTTGACCAAAAACGTGAAACAACAGCAATTCACGAAGCTTCAATCTTAAAAATTCCGATTGTGTCAATCTTAGATACAAACTGTGATCCTGATTTAGTCGATGTTCCAATTCCTGGAAATGATGATTCGATAAGATCTATTAAATTGCTTATTCAAACTTTAGTTGACAGTATTTTAGTTGGACAACAACAACAAAGCATCACAAAATTAGGATAATTTTTATAAACTAAAATTCATATTTACATGGCAAAAATTAGTGCACTAACAGTAAAAGAATTACGAGAAAAAACTGGCGCAGGTCTAATGAACTGTAAAAAAGCTTTAGAAGATAGTGACGGAAACATTGAAAAAGCTTTAGAAAGTTTAAGAAAAAAAGGTCTTGCAACAGCTGATAAAAAATCAAGCCGACAAGTTAATGAAGGGATTATTGAAACATATATTCATACAGGTGGCCGTTTAGGTGTGATGGTCGAATTAAATTGTGAAACTGATTTTGTTGCACGTCGGGTAGAATTTCAAGAATTAGCAAAAAATATTGCTATGCAAATCGCGGCTTCTACAGACGTGAAATACGTTTCAACTGAAGAAATTCCAGAGTCTTTTATTGAGAATGAAAAAGAAATTGAAGCTAATAAAGAAGACTTAAAAGGCAAACCTGACGAAATTAGAACTAAAATTGTTGAAGGGCGTATCGCTAAAATCTTAAAAACGTATTCATTAAAAGACCAAGCGTATATTCGTGACTCTAACATTACAATTGAAGAATTAGTTAAAGAAAAAGTTGCTCTTTTAGGAGAAAATATTCAAATCGCTAGATTTATTAGATTTAATTTAGGAGAAACTATTTAACAAACTCTCTCATTTATTTTTTAAATAAATGAGAGTTTAATTCTTTATATTAAAATAAAAATGGTTTTATAACAAATAAGCACCCTTAAATAAGGTAAATAGGTTATAATACTTTATGTTTAGGATTTATAATTATAAATTTCAAAAACATATTTACTTTTCAAATCAAGTAAATTTATGCAGACTTTAGATTTTGTAGATACTACAATATTACAATCTGGGGTAGAGGTAGGTGTACATTGGTATTGGGAAATAGCAGGTGTAACAGTTCATGGACAACTTTTTGTTGTAATATGGCTAGTTACTCTTCTTTTAATTGGGGCTTCACTACTTGGATCAGGACGAGAACAAATTCCTAAAGGTTGGCAAAACTTTATGGAAAGCGTTGTTGAATTTACTCAAGATATTGCAAAAAACCAATTAGGCGAAAGCTTCTATCGTCCTTTTGTACCATTTGTTAGTACATTATTCTTATTCATTTTTGGATGTAACTGGGCTGGTGCTTTAGTACCTTGGAAGCTATTAATACTTCCAGAAGGCGAACTAGCTGCTCCAACAAATGATATTAATACAACTGTTGCACTATCCCTACTAGTATCAATTTTTTATTTCACCGCAGGCTTACAACGAAAAGGATTTGGTTACTTTAAACGTTATATCGAACCAACTCCAATTTTATTGCCAATTAATATTTTAGAAGATTTCACAAAGCCGCTTTCACTTAGTTTCCGTTTATTCGGAAACGTTCTTGCAGATGAATTAACTGTTTCAGTACTAACATTATTAGTACCGTTATTTGTTCCGTTACCAATTATGGTATTAGGGGTGTTCGCAAGTTCTGTACAAGCTTTAATCTTTTCAACCTTAGCTGCAGCCTATATTGCTGAAGCTATCGAATAATTCTCACTATTTAATATTTAAATAGTTCGAAAATATTAATTGAAACCTATTAATTTTTTAATTTATATAAATTTTTATTTTTTTTAAAAGGTAACATATTATGGATTCTATTATCGCTGCTGCTTCTGTTATCGCTGCTGGTCTTTCTATTGGTCTAGCTGCAATTGGTCCTGGTATTGGTCAAGGTAATGCTGCTGGTCAAGCAGTTGAAGGTATTGCTCGTCAACCTGAAGCTGAAGGTCAAATTCGTGGTACATTATTACTATCTTTAGCATTCATGGAAGCCCTAACTATTTATGGTCTTGTAGTTGCGTTAGCATTATTATTCGCAAACCCATTCAACACTTAATTTTATGCCAAAACTAAATTAGTTTTGGCATATTACTACGTAGTTCGATCCAAGATCTAAAAAGTTTAAAAAACAGTAACTCAATAAACTATCTTTTATTAGTTACTAGTTTTTAAACTAGTAATAATTTATTACAAAATTAGAATTATGTTTGATCAAGTGTCACTTCTTTTATCCGAAGGAAAGGGCGGACTTTTTGATATTGGTGCATCAGTCCCTCTGATTGCCGTTCAATTTCTAGCATTAATGTTTATCCTAGATAATATCCTTTACAGTCCCTTGATAGAAGTTATAAACTCTCGGAATACCTTTATTCTTGGTAATTTATCTAAAGCATCTGAACTCGTTGCTTCAGCATCTGAAATTACTAAAAAATATGAAGAAGAACTGCTTGTTGTGCGTAAAAATGCACAACTAGATATTGCTACATCACAAAAAATTAACAAAGAAATTTTGGAATTAGAATTACAAACTTCACAGAAGTATATTACTGATTTACTTAACAAAATGTTTGAAGGTTTTGAAGCAAAAAAACAAAAAGTAATTGTTGCTCTAGAAGGCGAGACAACAGCATTAAGTAACCAAATTCTTGATAAACTTTTTATCTAAAGCAGAAATTCTCATAAATACAAATTTGAATTTGTATTTAAACAAATCTCAAAAAATGAGGGAAAATGATTGATTTTTTACAAATGCCCTTATTAATAAGCGAACGTGGCTTTGGAATCAATACCGATATTCTTGATACGAATGTCGTTAATTTAGCTCTTCTTATAGGTCTACTTGTTTACGCCGGTCGTGATTTTTTAGGTTCAGCATTAGATGAACGTCAAAAAGAAATTATTAAAGGGATTCAAGATGCTGAAAAACGTTTAACAGAAGCAGAAAGTCGTTACAACGAAGCAAACAAACAACTAGAACAAGCTCAAGTAATTATCAAGCAAATTAAGCAAGAAACTGAATTAGCGAAGAAAAATATCCTTGAATCTGATTGTTCATCTGCTAACGAAGAACTTTCAAGACGCTTTAGTTCTGCAACAGCATCATTACGTTTACGAGAAAAAACAATTTTAAGTGATATTAAAGAACAAGTTTCGGCATTAGCACTTAAAAAAGTACTGGCTAAACTTCAAAATGAGCTTACGATGGAAGAGCAAAGCCAACTTATTGATAAAGGAATTGCACGCATAGGAGGGCAAATGTAATGAGTAAAGTATTAAACTCGAAAATTGCTGCACCATATGCAGATGCACTTTTAAATATCGCTGATTCTACCGGAAATATTGATTTAGTTACATCTGATGTAAACGATCTTTTAAACCTTTTATCCGAAACAAAGGGTTTAAACCGTTATTTATCAAGTCCAACCGTTTCAAAAACTGTAAAAAAGGAGCTTGTTATTAATACTATTTCAACTGGTCTAAACAGTTATACAAAACAATTTTTATTAGTTCTTGTAGAACGTAACCGAATTTCTTACTTAAAAGAAATTGGGGACAAATATTTAGAACAGGTTTATGAACTAGCCGATATTAAAATCGTTCAAGTTAGTTCAGCTGTACCACTAACTAGTGAGCAAGAAGCAATTTTAAAAACAAAAATATCTTCAATGACAAAAGCCAAAGAAGTAAAAATTGTTACAAAAATTGATAAAGCAATACTAGGGGGTATAATTGTCCAAATCGGTACCCAAGTAATCGACGTTAGCTTAAAAGGCCAACTAAGACAGCTTTCAGGTTCTATGGAAACAAGTATCCTATAAACTTTAAAAATATTTACATTAAAAACAGATTATGGTAAGTATTCGCCCTGACGAAATTAGTAACATTATTCGTCAACAAATTGAAAAATATGATCAAGAAGTAAAAGTTGATAACGTTGGTACAGTACTTCAAATTGGTGATGGTATTGCACGTATTTTCGGTCTTGATCAAGTGGCAGCTGGCGAACTTCTTGAATTTGAAGATGGTACAATTGGTATTGCACTAAATTTAGAGAATGATAATGTTGGTGCAGTACTTATGGGTACAGGTCGTGAAATTTTAGAAGGTGGTGTTGTTCGTGCTACTGGAAAAATTGCCCAAATTGAAGTTGGTGATGATCTATTAGGTCGAGTAGTAAACCCATTAGCAAAACCAATCGACGGAAAAGGTGATTGTGTAGCTAAAGGTACTCGTTTAATTGAAACAATGGCACCAGGTATTATTAGTCGTAAATCTGTTTGTGAGCCATTACAAACTGGTATTACAGCAATTGATACAATGATTCCAATTGGCCGTGGCCAACGAGAATTAATCATTGGAGACCGTCAAACAGGTAAAACATCAATCGCCTTAGACACTATCATCAATCAAAAAACTGAAAAGTGTGTGTGTGTTTACGTTGCGATTGGTCAGAAGGCATCATCAGTAGCACAAGCAGTAACAACATTAACTGAACGTGGTGCTATGGACTACACAGTAATTGTTGCTGCAAATGCGGATGAACCTGCTACGTTACAATATATCGCTCCTTATACCGGTGCTGCAATTGCAGAATACTTTATGTATCAAGGACAAGGAACACTAGTTGTTTATGATGATTTAACGAAGCAAGCTGCTGCATACCGTCAAATGTCACTACTATTACGTCGCCCACCAGGACGTGAAGCGTACCCAGGTGATGTATTCTATTTACACTCACGTTTACTAGAACGTGCTGCAAAATTAAGTGATGAATTAGGTGGCGGAAGCATGACTGCTTTACCAATTATTGAAACACAAGCTGGTGATGTATCTGCATACATTCCAACAAATGTAATTTCAATTACTGATGGACAAATTTTCTTAACAGGTGAATTATTTAATGCAGGTATTCGTCCTGCAATCAACGTAGGTATTTCGGTATCACGTGTAGGTTCAGCTGCTCAAGTAAAAGCAATGAAACAAGTTGCGGGTAAACTAAAATTAGAATTAGCACAATTTGCTGAACTAGAAGCTTTCTCACAATTTGCATCAGACTTAGACAAAGCAACTCAAAATCAACTAGCTCGTGGCCAACGTTTACGTGAAATTTTAAAACAACCTGTAAACTCACCACGTCCTATTGAAGACCAAGTAGCACTAGTTTATACTGGACTGAATGGTTATTTAGATGAGATTGAAGTATCAAAAGTAACTGAATTCGTTGCAAGCTTACTTACATACTTAAAAACATCAAAACCAGAATATGGTAATGATCTTCGTAGTACACTGAAATTATCAGATGAAAATGAAGAAGTTTTAAAGAATGCAATTACAGCTTGTAAAGAAAGTTTTAGCTAAAAACTATTAAAAATAAAAAGCGAATAAAACCAAACCTGGTTTTATTCGCTTTTTATTTTAGAGAACCTGTATTTTAAGAAAATTAACAATAGTTGCTTTTCTAATATCGATTAAAGTTTTAATAAACACACGAAAAGCTTCATTCTTATATTCAACTAAAGGATCCTTTTGGCCATAACCACGCCAACCAATCGAATCGCGTAAAGAATTCATTTTTTGAAGATGCAAAGTCCAAAACGAATCAATAGTCGATAGCATTAATGATTTTTCTAAAGTTCTGATTAAATCAGGAACATAATTTTCAAATTCACCTTCTTTTAAATCGTACGCAATCCAAAACTCTCTATAAAAGAAAATTCGAATTAAACCTAAAGTTAAATTTTTATTTTGAATATCGCTTAAATTGACGTCTAACCCTAATGTATTTTGAACTTTAACTGCTAAATCAAAAAGGTAAGCCTGATCATAAGTTTTAGTATTAAATTCTAAAATTAAATCATCGATAACTAATTCACCACATTTTACAATTAAGTTTCGAATGTTATCACGTTTAAGAATTCGTCTTCTTTCGAGAAAAATAATTTGGCGTTGTTTATCTAAAACTCCATCATACTCAAAAACTTGTTTACGAGAATCGTAATAAAAACGCTCAACTTTTTCTTGAGCATTATCAAGACTTTGACTTAAAAAATTAGATTCTAATGGAATATCGTCTTGAACATTTAAACGCGTAATCATTTGCTGAATATTAGAACCACCAAAAACTTTTAATAAATTATCATCTAAACTTAAAAAGAAACGTGAAGTACCTGGATCACCTTGTCTTCCAGCACGACCTCGTAATTGATTATCAATTCGACGAGATTCATGTCTTTCAGTACCTATAACAAACAACCCACCTAATTTCTTAATATCGTTTCGTTCATTTTCAGTTTCAAACTCATATAGATTTAAAAAGAAACGGTAAATTTTTAGTAATACACTTTCTAGTATAGGGTTTCCTAATTTTATTAAATTATCAGTTATATCAATTCCGTTCTCAATTTGTTCAAAAGTTAAGTAATCAGAATTATTTTGATCAATATAATCCACTATAAGTTGTAAAATTGACGTTTCACTTGAATTAAATTTTAATGAAACAGAAATCTGATCAAAAAGGTCTTGTTGATCTAACGTCTTATCAGCTAAAAGGGCTAAAGTTAATAACAAACTTTTTTTTGCTAAGAATTTGGCATTTCCACCCAGAATAATATCAGTACCACGACCTGCCATATTTGTTGAAATAGTTATGCTCTTTTTTCGACCGGCTTGAGCAATAATTTCAGATTCTCGTTTAGCATTCTCAGGTTTCGCATTTAATAATTCGTGCGGAATTTTAAAATCAGATAAGAGTTGGGAAATAATTTCCGACTTTTCAACACTAGTTGTACCGACTAAAACGGGACGACCAATTTCATACATATCTTTACACTCTTTTGCAACGGATTTCCATTTACTAACCTCCTGTGTATAAACTAAATCAGACAGATCATTACGTTTCAAAGTTTTAGCTGTAGGTAAAACTAAAACTTCTAAATTATAAATTTTTTCTAATTCAGTTTCTGCGGTTTTGGCAGTTCCTGTCATACCAGATAATTTGGGATACAAAAGAAAAAAACTTTGATAAGTAATAGAAGCCAAGGTTTGAGTATCTTTTTTAATTACTAATTTTTCTTTGGCTTCAACAGCCTGATGTAAACCATCACTCCAACGGCGATCAGACATAATACGCCCAGTAAACTCATCAACAATTTGAACTTCTTGATTTTTAACTATATAATCGACATCTTTTATAAAGAAAGTTTTAGCTTTTACTGCATTATTAATATATGGAATCCAAGGATCTGTACTGTCATACAAATCATTAACATTTAAAATATTTTCACATACAGAAAGGCCATCTTCAGTTAGAGTAATGTTTTTTGATTTTTCATCTTTTTCAAAATGTTGGGCTGGTTTTAAATAGTTTGAAATTTCGGCAGCTTCAATATATTTTTCTAAAGGTTTTGGTGATTCTTGAGAAATAATTAAGGGAGTTCTAGCTTCATCAATTAATATAGAATCAACCTCATCAATAATTCCAAAGGAAAAAGGGCGTTGAACAATATCTTCTCGATTAGGGGCCATATTATCACGTAAATAATCGAAAGCAAGCTCACTATTTGTAATGTAAGTAATATCAGCACGATAATTAATTTTTTTATCTTGAGTACTCATACCTTCTTGAACTAACCCAACTGTTAAACCTAAACTATTATAAATTTTTCCCATCCAAGTTTGATCACGCTGAGCTAAATATTCATTAACAGTTACGAGATGAACACCCTTACCCGAAAACGAGTTAAAAACAGCAGGTAAAGTAGCTACAAGAGTTTTTCCTTCACCAGTTTTCATCTCTGCAATCTTTCCACTATTTAAAACTAAACCACCGAGCAACTGAGTATCAAAATGTCGTAAACCTAACTTCCTTGAGGAGACTTCACGCACCAATGCAAAAGTTTCAACCAAAAGAGAGTCTTTATTTTCAGTTAATTTAAATTGTTTTGATAAATTAAAACCTTTTTCTAAAATTTGAGTATCAGACAATTCTTTAATTTGAGTTTCCAGCCCATTAATACTATTAATAATTTTTGAATAATTATTCAAAGTTCGTTGTGCAGGATCGAAAAATGCTATCATACGTTTTTAAATTTTTTAATTTAAATTGGTTTTAAAGAGTAAAATATCACTCTAATTTGTAATAGTGTTATTTATATATATAATACATATAAGCTTATAAACAAAATCTCATAAATTAAAATGCCGTTAAAAGATTATTTTATTGGATATCTATTTTTAGTCTCAGTAATCGAAGTTGTGAACCGAGTACTTTCACAAAACGGAAAAAGATTTTTTCAATTTAATTTATTCGACCGATCAATTGTCTCATTTTTCTATTTATTTCAATTTTATGAGACAGTAAATAGACAATTAATGCAAGTAATAAGAGTAACTCCAAAACTCGGTTGGTTCTGGAGAACAAATTTTTACCCAAGTTTAAAACCTGGAACGCTATCAGGAATTCTCTTAGCGTATTTAAGTTTTATATTATTCTTTATTGTTTACTTTTTTATAATACGCTACCCAGTCTTACCTTTTAGTTACTTCATAAAATACCATATTATGCAAGCAATGCTAAGCTCAATGGTATTTGAATTAGGATTAGCAACAATACAATTTACAATTGCACGTGGCGATCCCTTAACAAACCCAATTATTCAATATGTTAGTGACCCATTAACCACATTTTTACTATTAGGTTATGGAGCATTTTTATCGTATTGCTCATATATTGCACTAAAAGGTCAATTTACTTATGTTCCGATAATAAACGAAGCTGTCCAAGTACATGTTGGTAAACGCCAAAAATAAAAACTAAAATCTGATTAAATTAAAAATTTAGTCAGATTTTTTTATAAAATAAAGCTCCCCGAGTTGGACTTGAACCAACGACCAATCGGTTAACAGCCGATTGCTCTACCACTGAGCTATCGAGGATAAAAGCTAAAGAATTTAATAGATTTTTGTAATTAGAGTACGAACAATTGAAGAATCAAAGAGTAACTTTGCTCTTAGAACATCTAATGCTTTGGGAGTTGAAGAAAAATTTAACTCGATGAAGTACCCACGATTTTCACCTCTAATTGTATACTGTAAATTATGTTTTCCTTTTGAGATAATTGATAATTCAGTAACATACGGATTTAATTCAATAGCATAATCTTGCGCGAGAGATTGCAAATCAGAAAGCATTAAATTAGGTCGTAAGATAATTAAACATTTATATTTAGTAAGTATAGAAGTAGCTTGCATACATTAAATAATAATATTGATAATACTAGATTATCCCATAATATTAATAAAATCGTCAAGTTATTTTATTAATAACAAGGATTAAAAAGGAGAATTTTACAAATTCCCCTTTTTAGAAGAATTAACCCAATAAGCGATTTAATTGTTGGAAAGCTAAACGACCAATATTATATAGTACCCAGCTAAGTGCAATGACTAAAGGGAACGCAAAAATTATAACACGTGCATCCATAATTTATTATTTATCCTTTTTTTTTTATTTTGCATACATATATAAATATTATATAAGCAAATACGACTGCATTAGTAAAAAATTTAAAAAAATTTAAAAAATGAGTGAATTACCATTTACTTTAGATCAATTACGAATCGTTAAAGCTATTTCGGATGAAGGAAACTTTACTTTAGCAAGTAAAGCACTATATGTTTCACAAGCTGCTGTGACATTGCAAATCCAAAACCTAGAAAAAAAATTAAATGTAACACTTTATAATCGGAGGAAAAAAAAAATTGAGTTAACAGAAGCCGGGAATTTGTTATTACGTTATGCAAACCGAATCTTGGCATTATGTGAAGAAACCTCACGAACAATAGAGGATTTAGAAAATCTACAAGGGGGTAATTTACTAGTTGGGGCAAGTCAAACAACGGGAACGTACCTAATGCCACGTGTCATAGGACTATTTAGACAACGTTATAGTAATATTAACATTCAACTATATATATATTCAACTCGTAAAATCGCTTCTGCGATTGCAAATGGGGAATTAGACATTGCTGTAATAGGGGGCGAAGTCCCTCAAGAGTTAGCAAATATTTTAGAAATTACACCTTATGCAGAAGATGAGTTAGTATTAATTTTGCCAAAATCTCACCCCCTTTCAAAATTTAAACAAATTCAAAAAGAAGACCTTTACCAATTAAAATACATTGTATTAGATACTCAATCCACAATACGCGGTGTTATTGATAATGGGCTAAAAGAAAATGGAATCGATAGTACGCGTTTTAAAATTGAAATGGAATTAAATTCAATTGAGGCAATAAAAAATGCAGTTCAATCAGGTTTAGGTGCAGCATTTGTTTCGGTTTCAGCAATAACAAAAGAACTCGAGCTTGGAATAATCCACCGAGCTGAAATTAAAGATATAAAAATTAAACGTATTTTATCCATATTAACCAACCCAAACCGTTACCCGTCACGGGCATTAGAAAGTTTTACACAAGAAATTTTAACACTTTTCTTAAAATAGTAATTCTGATTAAATAAATTAAAGGAATTAATCAAAACCTAAAAAAATTTGTTTTTTTTTTAATAAAAAGGTACAATTAAAAGAAAATATTTAATTGAATTTTTATGAAATACGCAATTGTTGAAATAGGTGGAAAACAGCTTTGGGTTGAAAGTGGTAAATTTTATAGTGTAAATTACCTAGCAACAGAACCAGGAAATAAGCTCTTATTAAATCGAGTTTTAATGGTAAACAATAATGGGAATATAGACCTGGGAAAACCTTATTTAGAGAATGTCCAAGTCCACGCAACTATACTGGAACATTTTAGAGGACCCAAAATTATTGTTTATAAAATGAAACCAAAAAAGAAAATGCGTCGTAAACAGGGGCACCGTCAACAACTAACACGATTCATGGTTGATAATATAATTTTAGAAAAGAATTAAAAAATGGCACATAAAAAAGGAGCCGGTAGTACAAAAAACGGAAGAGATTCTAATTCAAAACGTTTAGGTGTTAAAAAATTCGGTGGGGAAAAGGTAAAAGCAGGAAATATTATAATTAGACAACGAGGTCTAGTTTTTAAAGCAGGCGAAAATGTTGGTTGTGGTAATGATTTTACTTTATTTGCTTTAACTGACGGAGAAGTAAAATATGAAACTCGTACGGTTAGACGAATAAAATATAAACAAATTACAATTGTTTAAAAAAAAACACACTTGTTACTTTAAAGTAACAAGTGTGTTTTGACTAAATATAACTTAATCAATAGGACGCATAGAAAGTACAGGTTCGTTCTCACGATTAATACCTTTCTCAAAACCGGCAGCAGCAGCACGAGCACGACCCGAATGCCACCAATGAGCTACTAAGAAGAAGAAAGCTAAAATCCAGTGTGAACAAGTTAACCAAGAACGTGGAGAAACATAGTTAACAGAGTTAATCTCTGTAGCTACACCACCTACTGAATTTAATGAACCTAATGGTGCATGTGTCATATATTCAGCAGCACGTCGCTCTTGCCATGGTTGAATATCACTACGAATTTTATTAATATCTAAACCATTTGGGCCACGTAAAGGCTCAATCCAAGGGGCACGTAAATCCCAGAAACGCATTGTTTCACCACCTAAAATGATTTCACCACTTGGTGAACGCATTAAGTATTTACCTAAACCGGTTGGACCTTGGGCAGATGCAACGTTAGCACCTAAACGTTGGTCACGAACTAAGAAAGTAAATGTTTGTGATTGAGAAGCTTCAGGACCAGTTGGACCAAAGAATTCACTTGGGTAAGCTGTATTGTTATACCATGCGTATAAAGAAGCAGTGAACGCCATTAACGAAACCGCTGCTAAACTATATGATAAGTAAGCTTCACCTGACCAAACAAAAGCACGACGTGCCCATGCAAATGGCTTAGTGATAATGTGGAAAACACCACCAACAATACAAAGAATACCAACCCAAATATGACCACCAATTAAGTCTTCCATATTATTAATTGAAACGACCCAACCGTCACCACCAAATGGAGATTTTAGAACATAACCAAAAATTACTAAAGGGTTTAAAGTAGGGCTGGTAATTAAACGAACATCACCACCACCAGGAGCCCAAGTGTCGTAAACGCCACCTAAGAACATACCTTTAATAACTAATAAAAATGAACCAATTCCTAATAAAATTAAATGAATACCTAAAATAGTAGTCATTTTATTTTTATCACGCCAGTCATAACCAAAGAATGGGAATGACTCTTCTAAAGTATCAGGACCTATTAAAGAGTGGTAAATACCTCCAAATCCTAAAACAGCAGACGAAATTAAATGTAATACACCTACAACAAAATAAGGGTAAGTGTTAACAATTTCACCACCAGGACCAACACCCCAACCTAAAGTTGCTAAGTGCGGAATTAAAATAAGACCTTGCTCATAAAGAGGCTTTTCAGGTACAAAGTGAGATACCTCAAATAAAGTCATAGCACCACACCAGAATACCATTACACCGGCGTGAGCTACATGTGCACCAAGTAATTTACCTGATACATTGATTAAGCGGGCATTACCCGCCCACCATGCGAAACCAGTAGATTCAATATCTCTACCGGCAATATTATTAAAGGGCGTTTCCACGTGGTAAGACCTCCTCTGGGAATACAAAGTTTTCATGCGGTTGATCTTGCGCTGCCATCCATGAACGGATACCCTCGTTTAATAAGATATTCTTAGTATAGAAAGTTTCAAATTCAGGATCTTCTGCTGCACGAAGTTCTTGTGATACGAAGTCATATGCACGTAAGTTTAATGCAAGACCTACAATACCGATTGCACTTGTCCATAAGCCAGCTACTGGTACAAATAACATAAAGAAGTGTAACCAACGCTTATTAGAGAAAGCAACACCAAAAATTTGTGACCAGAAACGGTTTGCTGTTACCATTGAGTAAGTTTCCTCAGACTGAGTCGGAGTAAACGCACGGAATGTATTTGCAGCATCACCATCTTCAAATAATGTATTTTCTACTGTTGCACCATGAATAGCACAAAGTAACGCACCACCTAAGATACCGGCAACACCCATCATATGGAATGGGTTTAATGTCCAATTA